>ERZ1669250.12-NODE-12-length-122059-cov-19.542835_pt1 | contig 122059 bp, 136 predicted proteins | sample MGYA00579295_ERZ1669250 | MGnify/ENA primary metagenome ERZ1669250 (study PRJEB41166, sample SAMN08046056) | hot springs metagenome | biome: hot spring; feature: acid hot spring; material: thermophilic sediment; isolation source: thermophilic sediment from acid...
AGGTCACCTATCCTGAATTAATATTGGACATAAAATATTTATTAAGATTTAAGTATAATTAGAGATAATAAAAAGAATCTTATCAGAATTAAATTCTTTTAGTGGAAATTCAAATTTAAAATGTTGAGATTTTGGATGATAACCGATGCCCCAAGTTATGGGAAATACAACAAACAATCACTTAAATTGTTATCCTATAAAATAGAGATCAAAAAATGTCATCCATAAGTTCATAATGGAAAGGTTATAAGCTATAATAAAGATACAATTGATCTGATTAAGGACGTATGTTAATGCCCCTATGGTATGCCTTCTGAAGATGAAAAGTACTTTGAATGGAAAGCCATTTGATTGAGAAAGAGAGTTGAATACGTTAACAAGCAAGAAATTAATAAGGAAGATGCAAACTCAATCTTATACAATTAATCAGAACTCGCCAAATATTTGGATTTGAAATGACTGATTTTGAGATCTAGGGAAATAAAATCCTCGAAAGGCTCTCTGAGTCTTATTAATATACTTAGAAATTTTAAATGATGCCAATTAATTGACCCCTAAAAACTAGAGATATAAATTTCAGATCAATTAATTGGATGAAGATAAAGTGAAAGGGTTTGCGAAGTTTAATATTTTAAAAGAGACAAAGTGGGATATCAGATGATAAGGATTTGTTCGATAAGTCTAAAATAGTTATTATGAGATCTATTCATAATGATTTCATCAATATATCTTAATTGGAATAATACAAAATTCAAAGAGCGAGATTAATTTCAAGATTTTAATTCACTATGAAGGAAAGTTCCAAAAGTATTGTGAGGATTAGATGCACGGAGTTCCAAAATACACTTCTCCAGTTATCAGACTGCCCTGTTGTAGATTTCTATCCCATCTCATGACTTCCTGATTGTTCCTGAGGTCATAATGACTTAATCCCTCCTTCATGATTATAGGATCTACACTTATATTTAAAAGGACACAAAGATATATTAAAAATGATACGGGCCCGCCGGGATTTGAACCCGGGATTACTGGCTTAGAAGGCCAGTGCCTTATCCAGGCTAGGCCACGGGCCCAGTCAAAGGTGATGCTTTTTAGAATAATATATTTTTCATGGCTTTCAATCTATTCGTACTTAAGCGTGTTAAGGCAAAGAGAACTTAATTGAAAGAAATTTTAAACTTCATCGGCATTCCCACTGGCCAAATGATAATTGGAATTGCAAGACATGGTGAGACCGATTCAAATTCAATGAAATTATGGGTTAGCGATGGAGATTACCCTCTCAACGAAAAGGGTAGGGCCCAAGCCAAGCTTTTGGCAACCTCACTCAAAGATTTCAATTTTGATTTAATCCTGACTAGTGATAAAAAGAGAACAATTGAAACAGCTGAAATAATATCGCAGGAGTTGGGGATACCTATTTATGGTTCTTTTAAGATATTCAGAGATAGGAATTATGGTCCCGCAGAGGGTTTAACATCAGAAGAAATCTACGCAAAATTTGGAATCAGGATGAAAAATTCTTTAACTCCCGAACTTGATCTTCTTCCTGGAGCGGAAAAAGTTGAAGAGCTAAAGGAAAGGGTTTTGAAAGGACTCAGATTCATCATCGATAGATTCCAAAACCATTCCGTCCTATTAATTACTCATGGTGCATTTGCTAGAATGGCATATAGAATAATCAATGGAAATGATGTGGGAATTTATATTTATAATTGTTCAAATTTTATAGTGAAATGTGAGAATGAAACCTGTGAGATAGTCAGAGACATACAGCACATTAACTATGACGATTCTTCCTAAATTTTTTCTACCTGTGATAAGCTTTAATATTAACTCCCATTTTCCATGGGGGAGCCCTAGGGTGACTGTCGCCGTTGGGTGAGGAAAGTCCCCCCTTCAGGCAGAAATCCGGATAAAACCTAGGCTGAGAGGCCTATGCCCTTCATGAGAAATGCCACAGTTCCGGTTAGAGTGTGAATCTCCCGGAGAGGACGTTCCCGGAAATTTGTTGAGACAAGAAGGGCAGGATGAAGAAAGCCCAAGCAGCCTCTGTGAGCGCTGCCTGAGAGGCGGGTAGGGCGAATAGACAAATGTCACCAACCCATTTATTGGGCTAACAGAAGGGGGCTTACTCAGGGCACCCCCAGAATTTTAAAATATATGTATGCATATTACAATGAAATAAATGAGCGATATTGATAATGTAGCCAATCAGATTGAAGCAATTCTCATAGCTTCACCAGAACCTTTATCCAAGGGGGAAATCTCTGCAAGGCTGAATACAGACATTAAGGAGGTAAGCAAGGCACTAAAACATTTGGAAAAGAGATATCAGGGCACAGCCTTGGAAGTAAAGAACTATGGTAAAAAATACAAGATAGTTGTAAGGGAAGAGTACTCTGAATTAGCTTATAGATATTCTGAACTTGAGCTCACAAAAGGAGAATTGGAAATTTTAGCCTATATTTTTAGGAACAAGAAGGTCTACCTCACCCAAATAAGGAGGCTGAGGGGGCCGAAAGCCATAGAAGAAATTTCACACTTGGAAAAAATTGGATATGTTAAGTTAGAAAAGAGTGGGAGATATAACGTTTTGAAATTGACAAGATTATTCATGAAAAAATTCGGGAAGGAACTTGAAAAGGCCATTAAGGAAAATGGCATACAATCAAGGATTGAAAATATAAAACCTGAGAATCAAAATGAAATTCAGCAAGAAAAAAATCAAGAGAGCAAAAATGAACAGTGGGGTGAAAATTCTTGAAGGTAATGGTTATAGGCGGCGGAGGGAGGGAAAATGCAATTGCCTTGTCCGCTGTTTCATCGAATAATAGCATATACTCCATTTCACATAATAATAACCCCGGTTTAATTGGAATCTCAAAAAGACATTTCAAGGTTAATGAAAACGATAAAGAAGCGGTGCTCAGTGTTGCCAAAAGAGTAAAACCTGATTTAGTGCTTATCGGACCTGAAGATCCGCTTTCAAACGGGGTTTCAGATATTTTGATTTCACAGGGGTTCAAGGTCTTCGCTCCGACTTCAAAAGCGGCAAAATTGGAAACATCGAAGTCATTTTTAAGGAATTTTATGAAATCTCATTACATAGATGGCAACGTAGAGAGCCAAAGCTTTACTGATTTCAACGAACTCAATAAGTGGGTTATGGGCCTTGATTATGAATTTGTCCTTAAGCCTGACGGATTGACCGGAGGGAAAGGGGTTCTGGTACAAGGAAACCACTTCTATACCAAGGAGGAGGGCCTTTCAATCGCCAAGAAGTTGTTTGAAAATGGGATGAATAAGCTCTTAGTTGAGAGGAAACTAATAGGTGAGGAATTCAGCTTGCAAGCGCTTGTTTATTACGATAAAATAATTTTCCTTCCAGTTGTTCAGGATTATAAAAGGGCCGGTGAGAACGATACAGGACCAAATACGGGTGGGATGGGCTCCATTTCCTTCTCCGAATCCGGGCTTCCATTCATACCAAAAAGCCATGTAGAAACTGCCAAATCAATTATGAGGAAGATTATGGAAGCCATGCATTCAGAAGGGACTCCGTATGTGGGACCAATTTATGGGCAGTTTATGTCTACAAAATTGGGACCAAAATTAATTGAGATAAACGCAAGATTTGGGGACCCCGAGGCCATTAATGTACTCGACCTTATGGATGATTCTATCGTTGACGCCTCAATTAAATTAATGGAAGGGAATACGCCCACATTAAACATAAAAAACCAGATAAATGTAGTGAGATACATAGTTCCGATAGGGTATGGTTCAGACCCAAAACCATCGAAGCTCAAGATTGATGAAGTTTATTTGAGGAGGAAGGGGTTAAAGATTTTCTATGCGAGCGTGGACAAGAAGGGGAACTACCTTCAACAGACAAGGTCAAGGAGCATTGCCCTACTTGCAAAGGGAGATTCAATCAATGAAATAATTCCTAAATTTGATGGCATGGAAAATGCAATTGCAGGCAATTATTACTATAGAAGGGATATTGGAACATTTGAAAGCATTGAGAGGAAAAATAAGTTCATGAAGGACCTTTTAAGCAGCTAAATGAAAATACTTGATAATCTCACTAAGACATCTGGTACCGTGAGTTCCCTTTCACTTATTGAGACTTTTTCAATTGGTGGCAGCTCTGATATATAATCCCCCTCCGGAAATCCACCTATAACAATAATATCAAAACTTTTTAGATAATTTAAATCCCTTGTACGACCGTATTGTGACAATACAATAGACCTCTTACCCGGAGGTATGAGATCCTTAAGTTTCACTTCCCTTTGCAACTTCAGTATGGAAATTACCCTTTCCTTGAATTCGTGATATGTTTCAGCTCCGGATAAATCCTGCCATGTTATTATCTTGTTATTTCGTGTGTGGATTATATATTCCATTCCTTGTTTGGTATAATTTGAGAGAATTGTGTGAGCAACATATGCGATGTCTGGCCTACCAGCCCTTGAGGCATCCTTTCCCAATAAAATAAACCTATGCTTACCCCTTTCAAGTATATCCTCTTCTTCATTCACGAATATGTGATTTCGCTTGGTAAATTCCGAGATTAGCTCAAGTTCAGCGTCTGCAATTATTATCTTCATTTTACCCAAATATGGATCCTAGTCCATTGAGAACATCGGATCTTTCCTTCTCTATGAAAGCTTCAACTTTTTCCCTCTTATCTTTATCTAGTGTATCTGATATTTTAGAAAGTTCCTTTCTGGCTACTGACAGCCTTTCCTCAACGCCTTCTAATATCACATAAACATAGGATGCATCATCAAATACACTTCCATCCTTTATGGTTATTGACAGTCTTGAAATTTCATCAATATTTAGAATCTTATCCAACTCGGACTGCTTATCTTTCTTAATCCTGAATATTTCCATGTTTCCCCATTGTTAATTCATAATTATCTTTTTTGCATTTTTCCTATGCTTTACATAGGCAACCAATATTGTGCTCACCGATGCAAGGATAAGAACTATTCCTCCGATAAGGAAGGAGTTGAAGAGGGTCTTGATCTTCTCCTGAAACGTATTTACATAGTAAACCGAGACATTCTGAGGCCCTTCATCATAAATAGGTACCTCATAGAATGATGTACCGTTGGATTCACCTACGAGTCTGTAGCTTTCATTCATACCATTAACCTGTACATACTTAATCCTGAGGAAGCTTTTCTCTGCTACTATAACCGTTCCTTCATGTCCTGTAAGCAGAAAGATGCTTGCCTCATTCATATTGCCGCTGTAGGAAAATGCATAAGAAGAGTTTATTGGAATGTATGAGATGTTCTTACCGATGTAAATTAAGCCCAAATAGGAAGAATTGTAGAGTATCCTGCTCAGGTATTTTGAGGCGGGAGATAAGTCTGTATTTATGTAAATAATCCTGACGTAAGAGAGAGGATCGCTAATAACCATTGATGAGTTCTTTAAAATCTGAGAATCTGAGGGAGCGTAAATGTAACCCACAATAGATTTATTTAGGAAAATGTCAAAATAGGAGTAATTCTGGATATATCGGTCAAATCTCCCAAGTATGGGAATGATGAAATTATTACCAATATAGGAATTCGAATTGGATTTTGATAAGTTGAAGCCTGGATTAAGTATTATTTTTGAGTTTCCATAGATATTGAACAAGTAAACTTCGGGGTTCGGATTATCATCCACGCTAGCAATCTGGCTGTTGGAAGAAATTAACCCGTTTTCATCTTCAATTTCTCCATTGAACACTATTTTGTAAATGGGCTGGATAGATATGTTTCCAAAGGTGAAGCCCAAATTTTCAATGAAATTATTACCCAACTGGTAATTTATGAAATTACCTATATATGTATCGTTTACCTCTTGCAATTCCTTTATGGGGCCCGATAATGGAATTAACATGAATAGCATGAATGTTGGAGTAACAGATGATAGGTATATGCGATCATCCGATGAAAAGGTTGGAACTCCGCTTATTAATAGTGAGGTAACATTATCTCCATAAATTGTCCTGTAATAAACATTGTAATTCATTAAAGTAAAATTGTTTAGATCGCCTATTTCAAGAGGGGTACTCATTGTTAAATTTCCGGCCCCTATCCAATAAAATTCCCCATTGATTCCTTGAATAATATGGAACATTGAATTACTGGCAATATCTCTTATGATGGGGGTGTAATTGATATAATTGAACACCTTAACATATGTCCAACCGGTGTAAACCTGAACACCCGTAATGTTGTTATACTGCTGACTATATGATATAAATTCAAAGGAACTTGAATTTGAAGATCCAGCTGCAGGAATCGTTTCCATGACCAGTATGAAAATTATGGATATTGAGATGAAGTGTTTGACATTGAGCTTCACCATTGTTTATCAATTCTATATTAATAATAAATTTGATACAAATTTCGAAGAATTAATTTGAAGCTTAAGAAATCTTTGAAATATTGAGCTGTAATCCGGTATTGATAATTATGCCTGGAGTTATAAAAAAGAATGAACCTCCCAAAGGCCCACCTGTTGAATTTAAGGTAAGTACCGAAGATGAATCCACGAGGGACATAAAACACATTCTCGTCGTAATGAGTGGAAAGGGAGGAGTGGGTAAGACAACCGTTGCGGTAAATTTGGCAGTGGAATTATCCAACAGGGGATTCATGGTAGGTCTTGTCGATGCTGATATCCACGGGCCTGATGTTCCCCAGATGCTTGGATTGATAGACGATAAACCTTATCCCAATGAGGAAAACAAGATTGTACCGGTTTCCTATAATAAAAATTTGAAAGTCATTTCAATTGAATATTTTCTCCCCAGCAGAGATACACCTGTGATCTGGAGGGGTTCCCTCAAGCACAAGATGATACAGCAATTCATCCAGGATGTGGACTGGGGGCCTCTTGATTATCTCATATTTGATCTTCCTCCCGGGACTGGTGATGAACCGCTCAGCATTGTGCAATTAATCCCAAAAGTCACAGGATTCATTATTGTGGCAACCCCTCAGGATGTAGCAATGCTTGATGTTAAAAAAGCCATAAATTTCGCCAAGGAACTGAAGAAGCCGGTAATTGGATTAGTGGAAAATATGAGTGGCTTTATCTGCCCTCATTGTGGCAAAATAACCTACATATTCAAGAAGGGGAGTGGCGAAAAAGTTGCAAGGGAATATCAGATCCCATATCTTGGATCCATACCTTTGGAGCCCGTGGTGGTTGAAGATGGAGATGAGGGAACCCCATTGATGATCGCACATCCTTTGAGTCAAAGTGCCAAGAGCTTCAAAGAAATAACTGATAAGATAATAGATATAGTCAATAAATTAAATATGTGAAATTTTTAATTTTCCTTATTTAGCCATATTTCGAGCCAGGGAATCATCAATGCCGATATAACTCCAAAAATCATCACAACCCAGAATGAGTAGGCCAGGGAATAATGGTAATAATTCATTATGGAAATCATCCCAATGCCTGTGGCGCCTCCCAGAACAACTCCTATTCCCCATACGACTCCGCTTGAAACGGTTGCTATTTCCTTGGGAATCTTCTGGTTAACATACCCCATTAGAACAGGGAATGAAGTGAGGGAGAAGAGCGAAAAGAGAGCAAAGGATGTGACTGAAACCCAGAGGATTTTAGAGTAGAACAAGAAAAGTGAAAATGTAATAAGTGAGAATATGGTTGTTATTGCTACAACTACTTTACCTCCCCATTTTGTTGTAAGATGCCCAAAGAGTGGTTGCCCTATAACCGCCATTAGTAATGAAACTGTCATGATTATACCCATGAGAGCATGGGATTTGGTTAACTCAACAAAATACTGAGGTATATAGATAAATGTGCCGTTGAAGAAAATTGCCCTCAGGAAACTCATAATTGTCAAATATATCACAAAAGCCAAAAACCCCTTTTCCAGCTTTGCTTTCTGCTTCTCCTTCCCCATTGAGGATTGCTTGAACTTATAGCTTCTAAGCATAATGTCGATCAGAAGGGCAGAAATGATTGCCAAGATGCCTATAATGGCCAATCCCATAACATACCCAAGAAATTCAATTGAAAATACTATAATGGACGGGAAAGCTGCTCTGCCTAGAGAACCAAAGGATCCGTTCAGGCCCATGTATGAGGCTGCTTTTTCATTCTTATATGATTGAGAAATGATGAATGCTCCCAGAGGATGGTAGGTTGACTGCCCCACCCCAAGAAGCAATGCACCTGCGACAATGATGACTAACGCCATATTATGATATACAAAGGGAATTATGAATAGAAATACGGAGATTCCCTGCAATAATATCCCCAATGACATAAATGAAACGTGTTGCCCCATTCTCTGGGCCGCTAGGCTCAAAGGTGTACTCAACAACCCGGAAGTCACTGTGTATACTATTGCAACTGCCCCCAAAATAGGCAATGTTAAACCTGGAACAAACAGATAATAAGTTATCAGTACCGAAAATATGATGTTGTATCCATCATTCACAAAGTGAGCTAGTGAAGTCATTATAAAGGGCATAAGTGAATTTTTCATTGCCATGGATTTCATTCTTAAACTTATTTATTTCTCATATAAGGATAAGCTATATATCCCATTAATAATTGGTCAAACAATGAGGAGAGTCAAGAGGGAGAGAATATTCAAGGGAATAATCACGCTCATGATACTGAAATCTCTCTGGGACTCTCCCAAACATGGATACCTCTTAGAGAGTGAAATAGGTGAAATAATAGGAGAGAAGCTCTCCGAAGGTGAAATATATTCACTCCTCAAGCACATGGAGATGAGAGGATTTGTATCTTCGAAGGCAGAGGTTTGCAACAACAGATTGAGAAAATACTATGAAATTACCCCGAAGGGGAGAGAGTTCTTCTTGAAACATAAAGCACCCATTACAACAATGATACCCATGATGATGGAATTAAAGAAATTTATGGATTCGTTGGACACAGATCAACCTGAAAATAAGAATCAATAAGGTTAAAAATCTGATGATATTTCTATGCATGGACTATTCGCTATTGTATTATGGTTCAGAAGAATTTGCAAAGCAAATTGGAAAATCATCAGGTGAAACTGATATCAAATACTATCATACGAAGAGGGGGGACTCAGAAATCACAATTCTTTATCCTTTCAAATTTCCCGAAAGGATACAACCCCTAATCAATAGTGCTTCAGTATCTAAGAAAGCTCTCATTGAAATACAGAATCTTGACAAATTCACCGGTGAATTGCTATTAGCCTTGGATTATTATGGAGTGAGGGATCTGGGTATAATTTCTGATGATTCCATTTTTTCAACAGTTGAGAAGATTACAAAAGGAATGAAATTTAATTTGTATAGAGTTGAAAAAAATATGGGTTCCATATATGATTTTCTGGACAAACCTGTAGAACCATCTAAAATTGAAAAAACTATTATTCTAGTTGACCAGGCTTTCCCAGTTAAGGGAGTTGGTACTGTGGTATTGGGATTTGTCATAGGAGGAACTGTCAAAAAACATCAACAGTTAAAATCATATCCCAATGGAAAGAATGCAGAGGTTAGAAGCATCCAAATTATGGATGTTGATAGAGAGAGTGCCATACCTTATTCCAGAGTTGGGCTTGCTTTGAAGGGTGTTGAAGTGGACGATGTCCAGAAAGGCACTATATTATCAGAAGACCAAGAAATTGAATTAGTGGACTCACTGGAAATTAATATCAGGATAAATCAAGGGGTCAAAACTCAACCAAGGCAAGGGGAAAAGATTCAGATAAACTTCGCCTTTAGCAATGTAAATGCCGTAGTTTCTGACTTTGACAGTGGGAGAATACTAATAGATGTGGATAAAAAGATACCTAAAATTGAAGGAATAATTTACAGTATAACAGATCTAAACAATTCCCCAAGGATTCTGGGGGCTGGCCAAATTGGAGATATCAATTGAAATTAAGCTTCCAAAAGATTATTTGACGGCAATAAACAGCATTATGCCAGATCATGAAAGATACATAAAGTGCCAGGAAATGGAAGGCTCAATCATTTGCATTGCAAAGGGCAATCCCAATGACCTAAGGAAAACTGTGAATGAATTCTTAGAATCTCTCATATTCGTAATTGATTTAGAAAACTTAAGTGGAAATATCAGTTCTAAAAAGTAAGGCCAATTCAGATATATTTTTAACAGGGATCATAATTTCAAATGCCCGAGTGGGGTAGCTTGGATTATCCTAGGGGCCTGCGGAGTCCCAGACCCGGGTTCAAATCCCGGCTCGGGCGTCATAACAATTATAAGCATTGTAATTATTGAATGGGTATAAGAATTGAGATACAAGCTATACCGTTTGAAACTTTATCTATCAAGATGGCATAATTTTTAAATTGAATTTAATAGATAAATTACAAAGTGCGATTCTAAATTAGTGTAAAATCGTATGGTTAAGCGGTTGGAACCTATATGCACATGCAATTGAACAATAAATGGATCATTTTGGAATTATAAACATGCATAATTCCTCGCAAGCGGTATACATCTACACTACTTCAATCTCTGTCTAAGTTGTTCGAAGATTGTATTACAAATCATATATATTCGAAGAATTTTAATTTATCATGGTGAAAATTTTTGCAATCATATTAACTATGGTTATGATTTTAGTTGCGGCTTCCCCGCTAACACAAACAGTTTCTGCTACACCATATACTGGTCCTGAACCAACACCAACTAACGTGACTTTCTATTTGCACAACGTCAGTAGACCCATATATGTTGGCTCTACTCCGGCGCTTAATGTTCTGAATACAGTAAATGATACCAATGTAACCTACATAAAAACAGGTAAACTTGTCACAGGGCTCCATTATATTTCAGTACAATTCTATATTGTGCCTCAACTTGCTTCAAATCTTACAATAAATGGCACGCCCGAGCTTTATCTATATTTGAATCAAACGGGAAGTTCATCTGGCGGGAGTATTTCTTATACCTTATACTCATTAAATCCAAATGGAACTACATCAATCATAGGTACTTCAGCCCCTTATGCCCTCTCAAATGTAAAATATGGATCTACTCCAAATCTAAATTTAATAAGCTTTGGTTCTAAGTTGCTTTACACAATTCCAAAGAATAATTCTCTTGAGCTTTCTATAACTATATCAGGAGCATCCAGCAACTATTACGGCATATGGTGGGGGTTAGTATCCCATACCTATTATTACAGTGCATTGGACTTGCCAGTCAGCAATTACCTTAATGTTGAAAATATATCAACATTTGTTAATGGAAATTTAACTAGCGTTTTCCCATCTACAGGAAACAAAACTGTCAAAATAATAGCTAATATAACGGATCCACTTGGAATATACGACTTCAATTCTTATCCAGTTAACCTTGAAATCAGCAATTTGAGCGGGACTATTTTCTCAACTGGTATGAAACCCTTGAATAATCCACTTGAAAGTTCTTATTATCAGCTCTTCTATGCGTATTATAATTATTCTGGCCTGCCGCCTGGAAGGTATGAAATAAGTGTAAATGCCACTGATAACACTTATCATAATCTTATAAATCAGAATACTGGAAGCAGCTATTATGGCAGAAACGCCTTTGGAGTAGCATATTTCTGGATAGGTGGAAGACCAGTAAATGTTCAATTCAGGGTTGTTGATACTCTAAATAATTCTGTACAAAATGCCACTGTAAAAATATACTCAATTACATCTTATATCGGAAAGAATTCAACAAACTCATCTGGAATAGCTTCATTTGAGCTGAGCGCCAATTCCTCTTACGTTGCTAAGGTGTTCTATGAGAATTCCCCTGTTGGAGTTTTCCCATTCAATACTTCAGGTTCCAATGAAAGTTTTTCGTTATCTGCACTCATATATTATCCCACATTTAAGATCCTCGATAATGCTTCCCAGCCACTGGGGAATGCACTAATATATGCAATCAACCCTGGAGGCTTGCATTATCCATTATTGGTCACGTCAAAGAATGGCACTGCATCTCTAAAGCAAGTACCCGGAGGAAATTACTACCTTAACATTTTATGGCATGATACTTTAGTATTCAATGGATCCATTCCATTAAATAGCAATAGAATAATTCCAATTAATGTAAGTGTGTATGAGCAAAGCATATATGTTTCATATCCTCAACTGGGTGCCATTGATCTTGCCTATATAGAAATATACAACATAACCACTGGAAACATAATAGGATTCAACAATACGAATATCAATGGATTCTCTCAAATTCCAATACCAGTTGGCAGCTATGGAATAACAGTATTCTGGAAGACATTCACAATATTCAGCGGCTTAGTTCAGGAGCCATCTAATGCTACTCTGCACATCACTGCTGAACTTTACAACTTTACCATGACCACACTGGATTATAGCAATCTACCTATTGCCGGCGTTGTCATAGATATATATGAAAACAATACCCTTGTATCAACCACCATTTCAGGAAATAATGGAAACTCATCTGTGGTGTTGGGCAAAGGAGCATATTCAATGCAGTTTTATTACATGGGATATAATGTTGGCCAAGCACAAATTTCAATAAATTCCAACACTTCTATGAGTTACGCATTATCCATTTATAGCATCAATTTAACAACATTTGATACCAGGAACGCTACCATAGGCGATATTCAACTGAAGATATACAACCCATCAGATCCACAATACCAGATCAGTGTGGTAACTAATGTAGAAGGGAATGCTCAGGCCATTCTCCCGGCAGGTATATTTGACTATGAAGCATATTATCTAGGAACAGATGTAGCTTCGGGAAGCTTCACAGTTACAGGCCAGAATAGCATTCCAATACCTACCATGGTTTATTATGTCAATATAAAAATATTGACCAACTCGGGCCAGCCTTTGAGTGGCACATTCGTTGAAGTCTGGCATGATGGAATGTTGGTAGGGAGCGGATTAACCAACAAGAGCGGAATCGTTACATTTAGGCTGCCTGCAGGAAATTATACCATGGAAGCGTATTATTCAGGTACATACATGTTGACTCCTGAAAAGCAAAGCATCATAGAACCATTAAATGTTATGGGTTCCCAGACAATGGCTTTCAAGTTAAGTGGAATTAATTTGCCGTTCTATGATACTTATGCCTTCTATCTTGCTCTAATATTCGTCATAATAATTGCAGCCTTTGTATTTGCCATCCGTCGTATGGGTAAGAGATAATTCTTTTTCTTCTCTCTTTTTCTTGATTTCTAATTTTTTAAATTTTCTATTTCCTTGAAATTAGGATTTCCGGGATGTTAAGAGTTTTATCCAATCAAAAATTTACCTCCAATGACTAACAACGTAACCCCATGGGAAGTAAAGGGCAAAATCGATTACGATAAACTCATTGAACAGTTCGGAACCCAAAAAATTGATGAACCATTAATAAAAAGAATGGAGGAGTTGACGGGAGGAAATCTTCACACCATGCTCAGGAGGGGGATATTTTTCTCCCACAGGGACCTGGATTTGATCTTGAAGGATTATTCCGAAGGTAAAAATTTCTTCCTTTATACTGGGAGGGCTCCATCACTTGGAATGCACATCGGTCACCTTATCCCCTTCGTCTTCACTAAATGGCTTCAGGATGTTTTTAAGGTAAATGTCTACATTGAAGTCACAGATGATGAAAAGTTCATGAGAAATCTTGATTATTCATTGGAACAGACTAGACAATGGTCTATAGAAAATATTCTGGATATCATAGCTGTTGGATTCAATCCCGATAGAACATTTATTTTCCAAGATACTGAATACATAAGAAACATGTACCCCATCTCCATAAAAATAGCCAAAAAATTAAATTTTTCAGAGGTCAGGGCCACATTCGGATTTGACAACTCCTCAAATATCGGAATAATCTTCTACCCAGCCCTACAAATTGCTCCAACAATGTTTGAAAGGAGGAGATGTCTGATACCCGCAGGAATTGATCAGGATCCTTACTGGAGACTTCAAAGAGATATAGCTGAATCACTGGGATATTATAAGGCAGCTCAGATACACAGCAAATTCCTTCCACCCTTAACTGGACCTGAAGGCAAAATGAGCTCATCATCACCGGATTCAGCAATATATCTATCAGATGATCCGAAGACTGTCAGGAAGAAAATAATGAAATATGCATTTTCCGGAGGGCAGCCCACGGCTGAACTCCAGAGGAAACTGGGCGCTGATTTAAGCGTTGACGTCCCATATCAATGGTTATACTATTTCTTTGAGGAAGATGATGAAAATATCAGGAAGATTGCAGACGAATATTCAAGCGGAAGGATGCTTACGGGCGAAATTAAAGAATACCTTGCAGATAAACTTAATAAATTCCTTGAGGAACACAGAGCTAGGAGAGAGGAAGCAAAGGAGCTCATCAAGGAATTTAAGTATGAAGGGAAATTAGCGAGGGAAATGTGGAACAAGACGATAGAATAAATTTATCCCTTCTTTATATAGATTGTAAGGATATCACCATCTGCCAATACGTGATCCAATCCAACCCTCTGGTTGGGGAACTTTACTGAGTTTCCCTTCACTGTAGCAAATTTGAATCTTTCAACAAATTCATTGTGTAGCATCCTGCACACATCTTCCACAGTGCTTCCTTCCCTGATGGCCATGGGCTCATCATCTGGTTCATTCTCATACTCCTTCTTGAGATAAACTCTTATCATTCGAGTGTTCTCAGCAATGGCCTTCTTCAAAGATTCCAAATTCTCATGGTTTGCAGCCGATACCGGGATAGGGTCTATACCTCTTGACTTGAGATATTCATATGCATCCTTAAATTCAGGAGTGTCCGCCTTGTTGAGTATGTATATAGCCCTTAGATAAACCCTGTTTCCCATCAGCCCATCTATGAACCTCTCAGAATCCATGTTTTCCCTTATAATTATATCAGCGTTAATGAGCCCGAACTCCCTTGCAATAATGGTGAAAAGCTCGGTATCAACCTGAACTTTTCCAGTGGTCATTATATTTAATCCGCCCCTGTCTTTCTTGATTATGCTTATCCTTGGGGGTTCTTCATTTAACCTTATTCCCATGGCCCTGATTTCGTTGATAATGTATTCATAATTATACTTGAAGGGGTCAAGTACAATTGCTACAAGGTCCACATTTCTCAGAACGGATATGACTTCTCTGCCCCTTCCCTTACCTGAACCAGCCCCTTCGATAATACCTGGCAGATCCAATATTCTGAATTTCATCTTATTGTATTCCATTATTCCGGGAACTATGGATAGTGTGGTAAAGTCAAAGTCTCCCACTCTACTTTCTGCATTGGTTATGGCATTGAGAATGCTGCTTTTCCCCACTGATGGAGGGCCAATCAAGGCAACAGAAGGATAAACTCCTTTTTTAATGAAGAATCCTGTGCCGCCTCCGCCCCTCCTTCTTTCCTCTTTAGCCTTCTGGAGCTTGGCTAGCTTCGCCTTCAATTTCCCTACATGATGCTCAGTAGCCTTGTTGTACTGTGTCTTCTTAAGTTCTTCCTCAATCCTGGCAATCTCTTCCTCTATTGTTGGCATTTCCAGACCCTTACCAGCCTGATTTCTTCCAAATGGTATGTTATTTTCCCGACTACTTCATGGCACAGGCCTTTAGTCTCTTTCCAATCGATTGGAGCAATGGATGATTCTATTATGTAAGATACTTTACATTTGTCCCTTGCCTGATTTAGAAATTTAATGGTGGTTTCATTCCCTATAATCCCCCCGCTGAGATCCCTGTGATTGAATTCATCTGAAGGCAAATAGGGAGGATTGAATAGGCAAAAATCAAATTCTCCCTTTATTGATGATAGTAGATCAGAAACTATAACATCCCCACTTAATTTATTAAATTCAAGATTCTTCTTAGTGCATTCCACTGCCTTTGGATCAATATCTATGAAAGTTACTTCATTCCCCTTCTCCAAATAATGGATTCCAACAATGCCTGTCCCACATCCAACATCTAGTATTTTCCCTCTCACCTCAGGAATGCTCAGCATAAGATATGAATCGTCTTCAGGTTCGTATACGCCTTCGCACTTTGATATCTTCATAGATCCAATGCTTCCTCAATATTCAGAACCTCTATGGGCGTGCTGTCTTCTCCGACCAGAGCACCCTTGGAGTTGGCAATAACTGAAGCACCAACGTACACGCTTCCAAAATTGGCGGTCCCAACCTTTGCCTTTGTTCCGAATATGGATTCAATTTCATGGACTTCATCATCTTCCAGGAAGGGTGGGAGTATAAGACCCTTGGTGGTTATAAGGCCGCTAGAGCCTATGGTCTTTATATCATGGAAAGAAAGCTTCACAACCTCTACCGAAAGCGCGTCCTCTATTTCCCTTATGGTCTTTCTATCGTAATCCTCATGGACAATGGCTGCCTTATCATTGGCAAGTATGTTGTTTCCAAACGCGTTCAGGTTAGAATCAATTACCGTATATCTCAAATCACTGGGGATTAATTTGAGTTCCTTGCTATCCACAAGATTGCTAAGGATTGTTCCCTGAGAGTTCATAATCATCAAAGAACCAAGAACTGTTGAATTACCCAGCGATATCTCCACTACTTCAGTACCAAGGGTTTCCCTAATCATATTTACTAATTCAGGATCTGTAGATTTTGGAACAAATGTGTATTTTTCCCAAGTTCTTATATAAATACCCAAAAAAGGGGAATTAAAAATTCTAGCCTTTTGTATCATGAAAATTCAATCTGGCAAGAGGACCTCCGCAGAATTGTCCTCTTCAATTTTAACTATCTTAACCTTTAACTTCTTTGGTGGTTTTTCAATTCCCCTGCTCCAAATCAATTTATTGACCTGGTCATCTATCCATACCTTTTCCAAAGGTACCTTTGCAAATCTTGAGACTTTGCGCCTTAACAGTGAGATTGCCGCTGGGCTCCTTCTCTTCCTGGAAACATAAACTATTTCCCTCAATGAAATTACCATATTCATTTCCTTTTCTGCCATGAGCATCACTCCTTGAGCTTATTTCTCCTCCATGTCCTTCTCTTTGGATTTGTTGTCACTCTTCTATTGGTTCTGATCATAACCCAAGCCGGTACTCTTGAATTTTCCTTTACCTTTGCCATAAGCCTTTTTTTCATAGCTTCTGGTTTATTCCTAGCCATTTTCATTCATCTCCTTTCTATTCTTATTTCCCTCTTTTCGCTTAACCTTGCCAGTAGAGCCTTCACCTCAGCATCTGTAATCTGCCGAGTGAGTCTACCAGATTGAGCCAGATAAATTATCTGGTTTTCCACATTTTCAGCCAGTTCTGGCCTAACCAGTCTGACGTTTGAGAGCCTCTGTAAGGCTTCAGGGGTCAAGAGCTTCCTCAGTATTTCCAGTCTTTCCTTTTCAGCGGCCTTTCTCTCTGCTTCTTGCTGCTCCTCCATGGCCTGCCTCTCAAGGGCTTGCTTCTGAAGCTCCTGCAGCCTTCTTCTTCTAATTTCTTCCAACTCTCTGTCGTCAGACATTAAATTCACCTCCTTTCAGAGGTATTTTGATATTTCTGGGAGTTCCTCTTTCAATTTTTCAGACAGCTCTTTTGTAATTGAATTGAGGTATTTCAATCCCTCGGGGGATACCTCTCTTCCTTTCTTGCTTTTTGTTATATATCCAAGCTTTTCAAGGTCATACATGCACTGTCTAATTATTTTCCTGGATCCAGTGGATGCATGATACCTCTTTGATCCTCTATCCACTTTACCACCGTATTCAGCGGAGAGCCTTATGGAACCTATTGGACCTAGGATCGCTATCTTCCTGAGTACGGAAGCCAGCCTCTTGTAGTACCAATCGTTCTCATAAGGACCTCTCTCTTTGTGTTGCCCCGTTTTAACTACCAGTGCCCATTCTGGTTCCTTTACCTTACTTTTTAAATCTTCCGCTATCCTCTCTATGAGCATATCCGGTGGAATATCTTTGTAACCAACCATTACTATCTCCTTCTGGCAAACTGTATACCAGACATATTAATAATTTCTTCTATTTAATATGTCTACCTCAATCTTATGGTCTCAAGATTATAGGGTGCATAGGCTTCCACACCGAACTTCGCTTCTAGCGTTCTGGCAAGTTCTATGGCCTTCGATGGATCACCGTGATTGACTAGAATCCTCTTTGGCTTGGATTCCAAAGCCTCTATGTATTTTATAAGTTGCCTCCTGTCTGAATGCCCGGAAAATCCATCCACGCTTTCAACAGCCATGTTTACGGTCACTTTTTTTGGTGCTCCACCCCTGGCTATTTCGATTTCTTTAATTCCGCTCTGTATCTTCCTCCCCAAGGTTCCTTCAGCCTGATATCCTACGAAAACAAGGAAGTTCCTCTCATCCTCCGCCCAGTTAGTGAAATATTCTAAAACTGGGCCACCGTTCATCATACCTGATGTTGCCAGGACTACAAATGGACCCACATCGTCTATTATCTGCTCCCTTGTCTCCTGGACATCGACTCTCTTGAATATATTAGACAGGAATGGATTTTCTTTCTTCTTCGTTATGGAATCTCTCAGATTAACATTCAGGAATTCGGGATAGGCTGTGTGGATAGCTGTAGCCTCATATATCATTCCGTCCAGATATACTGGAATCGTTTCCAGTTCACCCTTCCTCATTTTCTCCTCAAGAACCAGCATCACTTCCTGACTTCTTCCAACCGCAAAAACTGGCACTAGGACCTTCCCCTTCCTCTCAATGGCAAGCTTTACAATCTGTGCTATCCTTTCCCCTGCTTCCTGCCTTGATGGTTGCACGTCGTTCTTGCCTCCATAAGTGCTCTCGGTGACGTATGTCTCAACTCTCGGTACCCTTGAGTCTGCCGCGTTAAATAACCAGGAATTTGAATACTTAATATCTCCGGACATTAGCAAATTGTGGAAACCCTCTCCCACGTGGAAGTGGACAACGCTTGAACCCAATATATGCCCTGCATTTCTCATGGTAACCCTCACATCTGGGGAAATATCTGTTGTCTCATTGTAATTTAATGTCACGGTATGTCTTATCATATTCCTGACATCTTCCAGCTTGTACGGAGATTTCCTGTTCTCAGATATGGCCAGTCTAATATAATCCATTAACAGAAGCAGAACCATATCTCTTGTTGGCGCCGTCAGATAAACCGGACCATCATAACCTATGGAGAAAAGATATGGCAGAAATCCACTATGATCCATGTGGGCATGGGTCAGTACCACGCCATCCAGTGAATTCAAAGGCCACAATTCGGGTGCATTCAGATAGGGGGCACCCATGGACGGATCCTCTGAATCAACCGCGGACGGGTCCATTCCACAATCTATCATTACCTTGGTATTCTTTGTCATGAGTAATGTACTGGATCGCCCGACTTCCCTCCATCCACCTAAAGCTGTTAATCTAACATAATTTTCACCAGGATGGGGTTCTCTGGCGATCCTTTTCGCCAGGTTCTTCAGGAATTTCCTTCTTTCCTGATATTCGGATTTCATAAATTCCCTAACCATTTTAATCGTGGTGCTTCGCATGGGTGGAGTCCTTATGATCCTTGGGGCCCACTTAACTGCCTTTCTGATTTCAGATATATAGGGTTTCTGAGGGTCCATAACAGTCTCTGGATCATCTAGTTCTATGAGAACCTCGCCAGTATCATTCTCAAAGAAAATATCCGAGATTTTAATTTCCCTCGGAATTATTCTCCTGATAATTTCTTCAGCTTCTTCCTCTGAGATCAACACTGAGGAATCTGGCCTAACCACTACCCTTCTTTTAAGCTTCTGTGCCATCTTCTTTATCTTTTCCGGATCCTCAAAGAACCTGTCGCTCTCCTTGGAATAAACTATTATGTTCGCGCCTTCCATGTCTATGCTTGTATAGTCCAAATCTGGGAAAAATTCTTCCAACGCATCCCTTGTATTCTCTATTATAGTATTGTAATCCATATTTCAAAAACACCTTGCCCTTAAAAGTATGAAATAAAATTCAATGATTAAATTTAGACTAAATTTTGAGCTTCTTTATCCTCTTCTGTACATCTTCCTCCGGTAGCATCTTATATCCTTCAGAAGGTGTAATTGTAACCACATCTATTCCATTGCCAGTAGCTGCATCTCTTTGGAGAGATGTGGATATTGCCCTTATGGCTATATCTATTCCCTGGTCGATTGAAATGCCGTCTTCATACAGGTCTTCTAGAACTCCATAAACGAATGGTGAGCCGGATCCTGTGGAAACATATTTATCCTCAACAGCCCCTCCAGCCTCATCTATTGAAAATACATGTGGCTTTTTGTCATATCCGGCTATTATTATCTGGACCAAGAATGGCATGTATTTTGTTTGATTCAGTATATTAGCAAGCAGTGTGGTTAGACCCTCTACTGTGATATTGACCCCTTTTTTGTATTTATAAAGTTCTGCCTCAGCTTTAACATACCTGACCAACATCTGTAGGTCTCCTACGAGACCAGCTGTTGTTAGAGCAATTTTATCATCAACCTGATAAATCTTTTTGCCCACTTTATGAGCAACCATGTACCCAGCTGTTACTCTCCTATCAGCGGCAACAACAACACCGTCATTGACAACCATTGCCAATGTAGTAGTTCCAGTTTTTAATTCTTCCATAATTAACACCTACAAAACTTAAAACAGTATGGGAAATCTTTATTTAAATATTATCAAGTTGCTTAAGCAATTTGCCTTTAATTGGGCTCAATAAATCTCGTAGATCGTGTTAGATGTGATGTTTTTAATGCAATAAAATTATATTCTATGATTCAATGTTCGTGCGTGAAGATTAGAAATATCTTTCACGATAATATAGAGGTGAATTCAAATGAATATAGATCCAAATATTACCAAATATTTGATAAAGGTCAAGATAACGGCAGACGGAGTAGTGGAAAAGCCTGATGTAGTCGGAGCCATATTTGGTCAGACCGAAGGTTTATTGGGAGATGAACTAGATCTCAGGGATTTACAGAAATCCGGTAAAATAGGAAGAATTGAAGTAGAAATTGAGAGTAAGAACGGGAAATCGGAGGGTATAGTATACATACCTTCCGGTATGGATCAGGTTGAAACAAGTATAATAGCTGCGTCCCTGGAAACCATAGATAGAATAGGTCCGTGCAAAGCTAAAGTAGAGGTACTGGACGTAGAGGACATAAGGGCATCGAAGAGAGAAAAAGTAATAGAGAGGGCCAAGGAGATTTTAGAAAAGATGCTAGAGAACAACAAATCTGTAGGTGAAAACTTGGTTCAGACCGTTAAGAGCCTAGTAGAAAACTCTGAGATTGTGGCCTTCGGTGAAGAGAAACTTCCTGCTGGACCTAATGTTGCCAACAGCGAATCCATAATCATAGTCGAAGGGAGAAATGATGTGCTAAATCTTCTAAAATATGGAATAAAAAATGCCATTGCCGTGGAGGGTACCAATGTACCAAAGACAATCAGCGAACTTTCCAAACAGAGAACCACCACAGCATTTCTCGATGGAGATAGGGGAGGAGATCTGATACTCAAGGAGCTATTACAGGTGGCAGACATAGACTTTGTGGCGAGAGCACCACCTGGTTTTGAGGTTGAGGAACTCACATATAAGCAGGTGGTAAAGGCTCTCAGAGATAAGATGCCGGTGGATCAGTATTTGATCACACATGGCATGCAGCTTGAGCTTAAGAATCTGAATGAGAAAAATGCAAAGCAGAACGATCAGATAAAGGCAGAGGAAACAGCGAGAATGGCTGCAGCTCAGCACGCTGAGGCAAAGGCTGAGGATCCCATTAACTCCCAGGTGAAAAACGAAAATCATGTTAAAGTGGAACAGGTTCAACAGAACAATCACTCAAAGGAAGATAATAACCACAGGCAAGAGAACCATGATGTTAAGAAAGATGTTAGGAAGGGAAACGAGTTCTCCGTGATAAAGCTGATAGATGAAGCAGCGCAGCTTAAGGAAGTGAGATTTTACGACGATAAATGGAACCTCGTAGGTAAACTTCCTCTTAGTGATGTTGTGGATAAGTTCGACACAGTTGAGAAAAAATATTCCAGAATAGTAACTGGTGGAATAGTTTCACAGAGGCTTTTAGATACGTCATATCTGAACGGTGTAAAGGAAATCTACGGAGTTAAAATGGGCCACATAAACAAGAGGCCTGCTGAAATTAAGGTATTTACTAAGGATTTTTCTAAATAATATCTACCTTTAATTCTTTAATTTTTGAGATTTCATCAATAAAATAAAATTATAGATTAAGCAATTTTCTAGCCTCATCTGAAATCATCTCCAGGCTCCATGGTGGGTCCCACACTAGTTCAATGTTGCACTCCTTGACTCCTGGCAGAGATTCTACCCTCTTCTGTGCTTCCACCAGGATCCAGTCTGTGACAGGGCAGGTTGGAGCAGTCATAGTCATTCTTATATTGACAACACCATCATCTGTAATATCTAGATTATAGATCAAGCCTAGATTAACTATGTCAACCCCTATTTCTGGATCACTTACAGTCTTCAGCACTTCCAGGACTTCTTCCTTGGTTACCATATATTTCCATTACCTTTTTTTATTCAATATTTTTGTTACTTGTATCTCTTAGGAATCATGTCTTCATACCAGCGGGTGGTCACATCATCAGTATCCTCTTCATCAACCCTGTATCCAATTTTCGATAATGCCTTCCTTAAACGTATCAGGGTTTGCTCCCTTATCCTCGTATTTGTCCTTATATCCTGACCAGATTTTTTCAATTTAAGGAACACTGGTTCCTCCCCATTTAACAGGAGAAGCCATTTTGAACCTGGTTTCCATCCCAGGGCTGATATTAGATGTATGTAAGCAGGATGTCTTGGTGGAAGTACAATATCTTCATCAATGGGCTCAGTCAATATATCTTCATATTTCCAAACAAAGTAAATTTCATCCCTGTCCTTTAGAGGCATAATCATTTTGAACTTCCCCATTTTTAATCCATTGCTTAAATAGCTTGGGAGTATTCTTTGGATGTTCGGATTGTTGTTTGTCAATTCAGATATTATTCTTGAATTGAATAGGCCTAGGTATTTTGTTAGCTTATCCAGCCCTTCTTCAATGGAAATGTTTGAGGGGGATCTATATATTTTACCCTTGAAATCCCTATAAATTTGAGACTTCTTGAATAACTCAGTGATAATTGTTATGGTTTTGTTCAAAGTAAACGGTGATCTATCTATAATTTCTTCCTTGGAGCAGGGTTCCATTGATTCAATTTTCTGAAGTACTATTCTGCCTTTGTTTGAGATGAGGCCTTCGTTGAGCTTTGATACAACTTCCAGGTTTTCCTTGGAAATGTAACCCTGAGTTCCATGTAGAAGAAAAGACTCCACCACCATTTTTGACGAGAATATTTTCTTCAGGCTTATGAATTTGGGAGTTTTCAGCATTAATTCATTATCAGACTTAAAACCAAAGATGTCCCTGATGGCGTCCACTGGATCCAGATACCTGGAATCCCTTGTTAAATGATGTTTTCTTAAAATGTATCTGATGATTTCTTTTTCTGATAAATTCAGGTTTTCTATTTCTGAATTGGATATGTAAGTTCTTATTTTTCTAAATGAAAGCTCCTGCATTTTCTTCTCTGATATGGGAAAAGTTGCCTTTCTGAAAACTATGGAGTCCAAACCTTCCAATTGGGATATTCTTTGAACAACCTGTATTATTCTGTCGGCATCGTATGCATGATCTCCAACAATATCAAATATTTCTAAAATTCCATTAGACTTTTCTATATCTAGAGCTAATTTCACAACCCCTTTCTCTATAAGGAAATACTTGAAACCCTCACCCAATTCAACATCTATCAGATTTTTATTAATAATGTAGGCAGGATCATTTCTATCAATTATAACAGGGAAATCGTGATCTATTTTCTCAACATAGTAGTAGTTGGTATATTTTGAATTCAACTGTTTTACCCGCAATTTAGGAATTATTTCGCGAATTCCCTGGCCAAATAGATTAGTCAGTTCCCACTCGCTAAGCGGACCGTATCTTTTTATGAAATTCTCCATGAATCTTAATGGCTCCTTGGATTTTCCTGAATAAACGAAAAATTCTTCCCCTCTCTTAAATACATTTCCATAACTCTTTACATCATCCTCTTCAATTTCTAACTCCTTATGCAGTGCCCTGTCAAATTTTGGTAGTGATTTATTTAGATAGGCCACCTCTTGCATGAACTCCTTTGAGAAATAACCTACCAATTTTTCTCCAATATGACCATAAATTAGACCCTCAGGAACTTTATAATCCCTTGTCCTTGCGGAAAATGGGTCTATGAGAATAAGATAATCATTAATGTAATCATCCGTTGCCCTGTATGTGGCGTTGGAAAGCCTCATTCTAAGAATATCACTCTCACTAATGCCCCTTATGGCCTCGATGTCCTCTGATAGCATATACTGTATTTCCCTCTTGGGAATGAATGTCCCTGTCCTTATCTCGCCACTTTCAACCAATTGCTTTAACACATTTCCTATTTGGTATCTTTCCCCAATCCTATCCAGTATTTCTGCCTCGGTTAATGGCCCATTTTGCCATAACAGGAACTTAATTACTTTCTTCAGTGCAGTTTCCCTATCAACTTCTTCAACTTCCCTGTGATACCACAGTGTTTCTTTGCCCTCCAGTGCAAAGTATGCCTTATATGCCCTTTCCAATTGCCTGAGCATTATTAGAGCGTCTTCGACACTTAGGCCATTTTTCTTGGCTATCTCTGATGTGTTGTCTCCGTCTTCAAACCTTATATCACCGCTATATGTGATTGAGAACACCGCTGCCAAATATGGTATATTTTCCCTTAGTGCATATGTATTCTTTCCGGTGAATACAGGCTCAATTCTACCCTCGCTGATAAGTTTCTGAAGTATTTCTTCGTACTCTTCCTTATTTTCATAGTATTTAAGGGGTGAAAATGAGTGTTCGGATCTCAGGTCGGAGAAACCGGCCTTTTCAAGGAATGAAATAATTCCCTCCTTGCCCTTGACTTTCAATTTTTTCTTCTGAAGCTCTTCCAGTATCTCTATGTCAAGCTCTCCCCTATTTTCAAGACCCATCTTCTGGAGGAGTGATTCTTGGAGCTCCCTTATGACTGCGCTCTTGTCCTCCATGAGAACAATGTCAGATATACCAGCGTAAATTATTCCATATGAGAATGGACTTGGGAACTTTGAATATTGGAGGAGCTCCAATTTGAATTCGCCGTTCCTGATTTTCTCCAATACATATTTAGCATTGGGCAAATCCATAACGATATTTTCAATTTCCCTAAAGGTTTCTTCAATAATCGGGAAATCCTCCATTGAAAAAAGTATGTCAAGAACTCTCTGACTTCTCAATTGCTGCCTGGCTACGGACACTTCTCTGCCCTTGTAATTCCTCAGAACCATGAAAGATCTTGTGGCGCAGTGCCTAAATCTCTGTTTAAATAGTTCAGTGTTCTTTACAGCTTTCCTCAATGAATCCCCTATTTCCATGTTGTAAATTATTTCCCTTATGCTTTCAAGTGGGATATGCCTGTTAAATGTTAGCATGAAACCATCGTCTGTCAAAGCAATCCTTGAGTTTATGTTGAATTCCCTCCCAATGTTGTAAGCTATTATTATGCTAAGTGCATCATTTACCCTTCTACCAAACGGGAAATGGAATATGGCTGAATAATTGTTTGATTTATCTATGTAACCCTCTATGTATAATTTTTCATCATCCGGTATGCCAAATTGCATCTGAGCGTTGAAATATGAAAGAAGGGATCGAATCGTGTTATCATCAGCGTCGTATTCATCCCTTAGGAATTCCTCAGCCTCTCCTTCTTCTATCCTTCTCTTGAGTTCTTTTCTGAATCTGGTAATTTCTAGCGAGAGATCAAAAGTCCTGGGAAGCATTTCTCCTACCCATGACGGAACCGTTGGCTTCTTACCGCTGGCATCCTTAACATAAACATTATTGCCTCTAAGCCTTATGAACTCATATGTCCTGGCACCCAATACAAATATGTCTCCTCTGTGCAGTTTCTCTACAAATTTCTCTGAGAGAGATCCCATGTGCCTGTTATCAAGGGTGAAAACTTCATAATCTGCTTCCTCAGGTATGGTTCCTGAGTTGGTGAAATAAATGAGCCTGCTGCTCTTCTTCTTTCCAAACGTCCCCTCCTCTTTATCCCACCATATTTTAGAATAAACGTTTCCCTCTTCAAAACCTCCCGACAGATAGTTCAGAACATTTAAGTAATCTTTCTCCTGGAGATTTCTGTAACAATACGATCCTCTAACAATATCAAGAACTTCCCACTGATTCCATTTCTTCTCTAAGGAAATGCCCACGATGAATTGAGACAAAACATCGAGTGAATTCTTTGGAATGGATACCTTATCTAGCTTCTTCTCCTTTGCCTGCTTAACCAAAACCACAGATTCCACGAGATCATCTATATCCATGGGTATGATTCTTCCCTTAGCCGTAGCAAATACCGAATGGCCTGACCTTCCTACTCTTTGCAAACCCTTTGAAATTCCCTTGGGGGAACCTACCTGTATGACTAGATCTATGCTTCCAATATCAATCCCCAGCTCCAATGATGTTGAAGAAACCGCACACCTGAGCAGACCTGCTTTGAGCTTCTCCTCTACTTGGAACCTAGATTCCCTAGATAGACTTGAGTGATGAGCCTCCAGTTCCATTATTCCCCTTTCAATCAGCTTTGTGGAGACCCTTTCAGCCCCGCTCCTTGTATTGGTGAAAACCAGAGTCGTCTTGTGCTCCTTTACCAGTTTCTCTATTATATCATATGTCCTTTCACTGATCTGTTCCTGAGTTGCATTGAATAAATCCGAAACTGGGCATATAACCTTTAGATCAAGATTTTTGTTAGATTCAACCTCTATAATATGCACATCCTTTTCCATTTCATTTCCTATGAGGAACTTGGCTATTTCGTCAATGGGTTCAGTGGTTGCAGATAAACCTATTCTCACTAAATTCTTGTTAATATAATTCAAGTATTCCACAACCAAGCTCAAAAGCTCTCCCCTTTTGCTGGATGCAAGGTCATGGATTTCATCTACTATGAGATAATCGACACCCTTAAACTTCTCCTTAAACTTTGGTGAAAAAATCGAGAGGGCAAGGCTCTCAGGAGTTGTTATGAATATGTGAGGAGGTTTTTTATTCATTTGCTGCCGTTCATATTGACTGGTATCTCCAGACCTAACACCTACCCTTATCTTAGGAAGCTTGACTCCCTTCTTTTCTGCCAATTCATAAATTTCTTCAAGAGGTGTCATTAAATTTCTCTTAATATCGTTGGCCAGAGCCTTCAAGGGGGAAATATAGACGCAGTAGATCTTATCCTCCAGCTTATTTGATTTCGCTAGCAGGAATAATTCGTTCAGGATAACGAGGAACCCCGAGAGAGTTTTACCTGTTCCTGTCGGTGACGAGATTAGAACATTTTTCTTATTGTGGATTAGAGGAATTCCTATCATCTGTGCCTTAGTTGCTTTCTGATACTTGTTGAAAAACCACTCTGCAACAATAGGGTCCAAAAATTCCCTCAGGTCATACTCCTCATTATCTCTGATCAGCATTTTTTCTCCTCTTTAAACTGAAAGGTATTATGGTTTTATATAAAAATTTCACGCATTTTCTATGCTGAACTGTGCCATTTTCGTGAGGATCTCCAGCGGATTGTTTATCCCCCAGAACTTCAATTTATCATCATTTATGTCGATACTCTTAAACCTCTTTTCCCAAGGAAATTCACTTTCTCCCAGAACTACAATTTTTCCGGTATAATTTTTGATACCCATTATTTCTATTGCCTTGCTGACCTGCCTCTGTGTTGATAGATATAGCATTATTTCCTTCCAAATTGAGTCGGAGATATTCCTCTTCCTCATAAAAGCTATGAGTGCATATTTCATTGCTGCGTCCAGATGAACGTATCCCACTATTCTATCTTCCCTCAAAAAAAGAAATTGTTGAAATTTAGATACATCTATTTCATTTTCAGCTATGATGTAAGTTTGGACAATTCTAGGTTCCATTGGCCACCACTGAAGATGCTGGTATATTGGTTTCAAACCTTGATATCAATGCTGCCTTGGTCCTTGTAGGTGCTAGGACAAGTTTCAGTACTTCATTTATTGTTGTCACTGGATGGATATTTATTTTCTTTCTCTTTTCTTCTTCCAGTATAATATCCTTTTCATTTGAAGCAGGGACTATCACATTCTTGAATCCTGCCTCGATAGCGGCTTCAACCTTTGCGGTTACACCACCCACCGGTAGAACCTGTCCCCTGACGCTCAGAGAGCCTGTCATTGCATATGATTGATCAACGGGAATACCTTCAAGCGCAGATACTATTGCCGTAGCTATGGTTATACTTGCTGAGTCGCCTTCAACACCCTCGTAGGTGCCGATGAACTGGATGTGTACATCATGGTTTGAGATGTCCTCCCCTGTGTACTTCTTAATTATAGCCGAAACGTTTAGCACTGCCTCTTTGGCGATTTCACCTAACTTTCCTGTTGCAATTATCTTTCCCCTCTCCTTCTCAAGAGCAGGAGTGACCTCAGCGGCTACCGGCATCACAGTACCAGAATATTCTGCCATACCGGAACCGGCGCTATATACAGCCAGACCGTTTACTATACCTACAGCAAATCCCTCATTCAGGAAGGTCCTGTAGGCCTTACCTGCCTCTATGTGCTTGTCTGCAATCTGCTGCTCAAGGGGTCTCGCTTTGGATTTTGCCTTTGCCACATGTTCTGAAGTTACAAATTCAGCTCCTTCAGAGACCGCAAGATCTCCTGCAACCCTTATCAATCCCCCCAGTTCCCTTAACCTAAGTGTCAACATACCTTTCCTTCCAGCTCTCTTCTGCGCTTCCCTTATTATGGATGCAATTGCCGTATAATCAAAGGGAGGTATTTTCTTGTCCTTAGCAACTTCCTGCGCCACAAACCTGATTAGCTTTTCCCTGTTCTCCTCTGTATCTTCCATCATGGTATTCATGTAGACTTCATAACCATAACCCCTTATTCTTGATCTGAGAGCAGGATGCATTCCCTGTAATGCATCTATGTTCCCCGCTGCAACCAGGATAAAGTCGCATGGAACAGGCTCAGTTTGAACAAGGGCTCCTGCTGATCTCTCGCTCTGGCCTGAAATTGAGAACTTTTTCTCCTGCATGGCAGTAAGCAGGGATTGCTGAGACTCCATCCTCAGCATGTTTATTTCATCTATAAAAAGAACTCCCTTGTGAGCTTTATGTATATTGCCAGCTTCAACCCTAAGATGTGGAGGAGTTTCGAGTCCTCCAGACTGGAATGGGTCGTGACGCACATCACCCAATAGAGCTCCTGCATGAGCACCTGTGGAGTCTATAAATGGAGGCTTATCTGTCTTCTCATGACCTACCAACAACTTTGGAACTTGAGTTTTATCTTCCCTTATTCCCGGGCCCATGTTGAATGCAATATATAAGAATGCAGCCGCCATTATGGATAGAAAGATGGGAGTTGCATCAACTGTATGGGTTTGAGGGTAATTGGCAAATGAAAAGGCAAGACCCAATATCAATATGAATATAACTATCAATCTTGTCCCTCTCTGCCTTTCCAGCCTTTCCTGATCTGCACGGGCCTGGTATTCTCTTACTATTTCTTTACCCTTGCCAGCAGGAACTGTTACAATCTTGGGCCGATTTACATCTTCAGGATTGTGAAATACCAATATATCTTCCAATTCTTCTTTGGGCAGAAAATCCACCATGGACTGAGCCAGCATGGATTTACCTGTTCCTGGCTCTCCTATTAGAATAACATGCCTTTTCTGCTTTGCTGCCCTCTTAATTATTTCAACGCCGTGATCTTGACCAATTACCTGATCAATTAACCTTTCAGGTATCTTGATATCCTTTGTGGTATTAACGCCCTTTGATTTAACCCATTGTTCTAGTTCATCCATTCGCAAACGTAGTGAAAATAAATAAATAAGTGTTTTGATACTTGTCACTTCAAAAATACCTCGAAAACAATTACATACTTATGAATAATAAGCGATCATGGTGATTCAGGGAAAAGAGGTTTCAAACAAGATTCTTTCTGAGATCAAGGATGCATTGAATAAGAATAAGCTTGAAATACATACAGTAGCTCTTTATTTCAAGGGTGACGAAGAATCTAAAGTGTATTTTCAAAGCATTAAAAAAAATGCCGATAAAGTCGGGATAGATTTTAAGATTACAGAAGTCGAGCCAGCAAAGCTTATTGATGAGATCAAAAGATTAAACAATGATAGCCAAACAGACTCTATCATTATAGCGAGGCCATTCCCTGAAGGTATTGACCCGGTGGAGGTAAGTGATTCCATTGATCCCGATAAAGATCTTGATTGCATTTCTCCGTACAATTTGGGAAAACTGAATTATAAAGATTATGACGTTGCACCGGCCACAGCTAAGGCCTCTATTGATATACTGAAATACAATGGCATAAATCTTTCAGGAACCAATTCCCTTGTAATAAATAGATCCATAACTGTCGGGAGGCCCCTCTCACAGATGTTACTCAACGAAGATTCAACTGTTACTGTGGCACATTCGAAAACAAAAAATATCGAAAAACTCATTGAAGAAAGCGATATCGTCTTCCTGGCTGTTGGCAGGGCAGGGTACCTTAAGGGGAGTAGCATAAAAAGTAAGAAAATAATCGTGGACATAGGAATAAATGTAGTTGAAAATAAGGTTATGGGAGATTTTCAAATGGATGGAAAGTTTGAACATATAGACTACACACCCGTTCCAGGTGGCGTTGGGACCGTGACGTCGGCAGAAATACTGATGAATGCGCTAAAGCTCAAGATGAGATCTAAATAATCTATTATAGGTATAAATTAAAAATTCAAATCAATTTGGGCCGATATCCCCACATAAGATTTATTAATATTTAATCCATACAGTTCGGCTTAGGTGTAAATAAATGGGAGTCCTAGATCGTTCATCAAGAGAAAAACTCATTAGTGAGATGAAAAAATTAGCTATTGAAAACAAATCAGCCTTCTGGAAGGACATAGCAGAGAGGCTCGATAAGCCTATTAACAATCTGAGCGAGGTAAATGTTGGCAAAATATCAAGGTTTGCCAAATCCGGAGAGATTGTAGTTGTTCCAGGAGTCGTTCTTGGAGCTGGTTCTGTAGATGAGCCCATTACTGTGGCAGCCCTCTACTTTTCAGAAACAGCTAAAAAGAAAATTGAGGAGGCTGGGGGGAAGATTTATACTCTGAAGGAATTAATGGAATTGAACAAAACTGGAAGTAAATTGAGGATAATGGGGTAATTAAAATGAGGGTAATTGATGCATCAAATATGATAATGGGAAGGCTTTGCTCATATGTAGCAAAGGAACTCCTTACAAAAGATGATGAAATTGTAATAGTAAATGCAGAAAAAGTTATGATAACCGGAAAAAAGGAAACTGTTCTGGAAAGGTTCAAAACTGAGAGGGATGTAGGATCGGTAAGGAAGGGTCCGAGATTCCCAAAGGAGCCAGATCGAATTCTCAGAAGAACGGTCAGGGGAATGCTGCCCATGAAGACAAGCAGGGGAAAAAATGCCTACAAAAGGTTGAAAGTTTATGTTAGCATTCCTGAAGAATTTAAAAATTCCAATATAGAGGTTTTGGAAGAACTTAAGAACAAGCATATTAATAATGTGATAAGCCTATTGGAAGTTTCAAGGCAATTGGGCTCAAAGGTGAGGGTAAATGACAGCAGTAATTGAAACAAGCGGCAGCAGGAAAACTGCTGTAGCTAGGGCAACAATAAGAGAGGGTCAGGGTAGAATCAGGATCAATGGTATACCACTGGAAATTTATGGTAGCGAACTTGCAAGAATGAAGATAATGGAACCACTGATGCTTGCAGGTGATAAGGTATCGAAGATCGACATTTCTGTGAATGTAAAGGGCGGAGGCCCCATGGGACAGGCAGATGCAGTTAGGACTGCCATATCAAGAGCCATAGTAGCATATTTCAAAGATGAAGAACTGGCAAATGCATTTAAAGGATTTGACAGGACCCTATTGGTTAATGACGTAAGAATGAAGCTGCCAAAGAAACCTGGAGGAAGAGGAGCCAGGAAGAAGAGGCAGAAATCATACAGGTGAAATAATGATTATACCTGTAAGATGCTTCAGCTGTGGGAGAGTAATCGCATCTGATTATGTTAGATTCAAAGATAAGATGGATAAAATTAGAACAGAGCATAAGAGAGAGCCAACTCCAGAGGAGATTTCGGCGACGCTTGACGAATTAGGAGTTACCAGGTACTGCTGCAGGAGAATGATAATCTCTCAGGCTGATTTGTTGCAAGAAATATTGCCATTTGACTGAATGGGACCGTAGGGTAGCCTGGACCATCCTACCAGCTTGGGGTGTTGGTGACCGGAGTTCAAATCTCCGCGGTCCCATCATTGTTAGTAAATAATTTATATATTCTTAATTTAATTATTTCAGACTTCAAAATTAAAAGTCTGTTCCTACGTTTTAAGCAATATTGAATTTGAGGTTCCAAATTATATCACCAACAAGAGGAAAGACATACAAAAAAAGGTTATTGGATCACTAGGGTATAAATTTCATTTGGGATTAACAAAATTCCAGCTGTGATCAACTTTTGTCCATGGTGATGGTATAATATCCTCAAGGTGACCTCTTAGCCATTCATATTCTGGATGCTTTTGAATGTGCTCATTGGCCTTGAAAGGAATGTCACAGGGTTTTCCCCATTTAACCCATGAACTTCCCATTAATGCCATTTTTCCCGTTACAACCTTTCCGTCTATGGATCCGGTGGTGAAATAAGGCGGTCTTTTATCGAATTTATCCAGCCTTGGCTCGTTTTCCCTGTGCCCACATACTGTGTTTTTACCTGGAAATTCCTTCCTGAGGGATAGATCGTAATGATCTGCCAGTAATTTTTTAGCGCTATCAATATCAAGTTTGCTATTTCTCAGAAATTGTTCCATCCTGATGTATCGGCTTGTATCAGAATCATCAAAAGAATCGTATTCTATCTTTACTTCTTCCTCAAGGTTATCAAACTGTACCCTATTGCTGGATACAATGAAACCTTCCCTTTTCTTAACTACCGCATAATTGAACGTTCCCAGCTCCAATAACCCTATTCCATCCTTGCTTCCAATGAGATAATCGTTGGCATAGGCCCCATTGTTATTATGTGTTAGATTATAGATTACACCCTCCATATCACTGGAGAATTGTATGGCCTTCCTGAGCCTTTGGAACAGTGGTTCCCCTTCAATATTGAACGTCTTTATTCCATCAATTGTAGTTTCAGATATCGCTATGCCTTTTGAGTTGTAATAGAAGTCAGTGAAACTGAACAGTAATCCTGGTGCACTTTGCATTGCGAATGGAAATCCCCTATCCGGATTGTAGATAAAGAGGAATTTGAAACTGTTTGCAGTATAATATCTCCACCAGGTTGTGTGTGCTAGGATATAATCACCATCTGAAGTATACCTCCCATTGGCAATGAAAGATGTGCAGCTTGTATCAGAAGGAATTTTCTTTATCCAAGAGAAATAACTATCTATTTCTGCAATGGTATTCAGTGTTGCAATATCCTCAAATGAGATTTCATATCCTTTTTTCCTGGCTCCATGAACAATACCTAAAATTTCTTCAATTATATCCTCACTGAATTTTCCATAGAAATTGTCCATGGAAAATCCCCTAAACCATTCCCAGCTCTTTCCATAATCATTCTCAAGGGCAAATTTGAACCTATTTATGACCCTTAAAATTTCATTTCCCAATTTTTCACCATGCTCCAGGCCCATTTCGTATGGACTTCCGTCAAATTTGTAAATATTGAATGCATCTTCTTTTATTGGCATTAGAGAATAATCATAACAGAATAATTTAGATTTCTATACGATTTAAATAGAAAGAATTACATTTAAGTTTTCAATTGCCTTGGAGATTTGAAATGAAAGTTGAGAGGAAGATAGGGAAATTCGTAATTATTGTTGACCAGGAAGAAAAACCAGATGATGAAGGGCAATACTGCCGCTCTGGCAAATGTGCGTAAATTTTCCAATATTTATGATGTAGAAACGTGTAAATACAAGTAAAAAGTATTCTATTGATGGCTAAGCTCACCATTTATTGCAGAGACCTTGGAAATGATTGTGATTTTCAAGCGAGCAGCAAGTATGTGGATGACTTGATCTATAAAATTGGGGAACATCTCTACGTTAAGCACGGGGTGACCCAATTAAATGATGAAATAAAAGACAGAATAAAATGGAAGATCAAGATTAAAAATATCTAATCACAACGAATTGATGGCATTGGTGGTTTCTACCACTGCCTTTTCGATATCCTTGTACTTTCTGTTTATTAATTCCTTCAATTCCTCCGGTGCATCCTTAATATTTAGTATGTTCAACAGGTGCTGAAGTTCGCTGTCCAGTAGTTGCGAAAGAACAGACAATTTTCCACTGTTTTGTTCATCTACATTCTTTGATTTTTCCGATATGAAACAATGGTAATGCACTGCACCGCTTTTGGTAAATGTAAACTTCTGCCCTGTGACCACAGGTTTATTGCAAACATAGCATGTGAACTTTGCCATGTATCTCTATAAATTAAAGATAAAAAATTATTTTGTTTCGCAGAAACTGATTTCTAGAGATTTGGTTGAAATTTCATCCCTTACCTTTGCAATAAATTCTTCTACGCTCACGAGGTTTCTTTGTCTCATCTTCCTATCTCTTACTGATATCTTCCCCTGTGATGCCTCCTTATCACCGATTATAACAGCATAGGGGATCTTTTCATCGTGCGCATTTCTGATCTTCTTGCTTATTGTGTTGGGTGAAGCATCTAGCTCAACCCTTATTCTTTCACCCTTCAATTTATTGTAAACTTCATTGGCATAAGGAACAGCGCTTTCACCAACAGTCAGTATCCTTACCTGGATAGGGGATAACCACAATGGAAAAGCTCCAGCGAAATGCTCTATTATAATTCCCATGAATCTGTCAAGTGTACCATATATGGCCCTGTGTATCATCACCGGATGGTGGTATTGGTTGTTCTCATCAACATATTTAAGATCAAAGTGATTTTCATCGGGCATAAAGAAGTCTAGCTGTATGGTGCTCAGTTGCCAATACCTGCCTATGGCATCCCTTACATCAACATCAATTTTAGGCCCATAGAATGCTGCCTCCCCTTCCTTTATCTCATAGGGCAAACCTCTGGATTCCAGGACTTCTTTTAATTTGGCCGTGGCCACTGACCACACTTCGTCAGAACCTGCATATTTTTCCTTGTTATTTTCATCCCTAGTACTCAGCTTGAATCTTAATTCCTTTATACCAAATGTTTTGTAATAAACCTCCTGGATTATGTCTATTAGTTTTCCCACTTCCTGGTCTATCTGATCAATTCTAACGAAGGCATGCCCATCATCCTGTGTGAGTGATCTCACCCTTAGGAGGCCATTGGTTACTCCCGACCTTTCATATCTGTAAACTGTTCCAAATTCCGAATATCTTGCTGGCATTTCCTTGTAACTCCAAGCCTTTCTCTGGAATATGAGAATGTGACCGGGACAATTCATTGGCTTCATACCGTACTCCTCGCCGTCAAGTTCCATTAGAAACATATTTTCTCTATAATGGTTCATGTGACCCGATTTTTCCCACAGTGTTGTTCTGAATGCGTGGGGAGTCCATACCTCCTCATAACCTGCCTTTGCATTGAGCTCCCTCATATAATCAACAAGCTCATTTCTTATGATTACTCCCTTTGGCGTGTATATGGGAAAAGCTGGACCGTATTCAGGGCGCATAATGAATAGGTCAAGTTCCGCTCCAATCTTTCTGTGGTCCCTCTTCTTGGCTTCTTCCACCATATTTAGGTACTGTTCAAGCTCCTCTTTAGTGGGAAAAGCAGTGCCATATATCCTTACCAGTTTCGGATTTTCCTCCTTTCCTCTCCAGAATGCGGTTGAAACATTCAGGAGCTTGAATGCCTTAATGTACCCCGTGGACGGTACATGTGGGCCCGTGCAGAATTCCACATAGTTACCCTGTTTGTATGCCGTTGATTTTCCTCCGTTTTCCACTTCTTCCCTTATGAGCTCGCTCTTGAATGGGTTGTCCTTGAACATATTGAGCAATTCTTCCTTCGCAAGTACCATTTTCTCTATTTTGTAATTTCTGTTCGATATCTCCCTCATCTTATCCTCTATCTTCTTCAAATCTTCTGATGAGATTGGAGGCATCTCAATATCGTAATAGAAACCCGGTGGGTCTTCCACGGGTGGTCCAATAGTAGGTTTAGCGTTTGGATAGAGTTCCGTTACTGCGTGAGCCAGAAGATGTGCAGCTGAATGCCTTAATATCTCAATGCCTTCTTTGCTGTGGATGGAGACTGGTTCTAGTGTACCTTCAGTAACTGTATCAGTTAAATCTATTAATTTACCATTCAATTTGGCTGCAATTATATCCTTATCCAAACCCAATTCCCTAAATATCTCTTCTGCTGTTTTCCCCCCTTGTACAGTTGTTTCCTTTTTAGGGGTCAATTTTACTACTACGGACATGGTTGATTAATGGGACATATTATTTTATTTTTATGAGGGTGAAAATTATCAAATCTTTTAGGGATTTAACTCATTTCTTCCAGTATCAAAGTGAATAGAAGACCATTTATCAATTACTTAATTCTTTAAAGATATGAAATGCTGACATCTGCAAACAAATATACGCGGTTCTTCATTTCAATATATAACCAACAATAATTTTTTAAGTAGATTAAATTACAGTAGCAATGAAATTCTACCTTGAAAACTATGGATGCACTCTGAATCAGGCTCAGGGGGAAATGATCGCATCTTCCCTCATATCACAGGGGAATTCCCTAGTGGATGATATAAATGAAGCTGATTCAGTCCTTATTTCAACTTGCATTGTTATAGATCATACAGAGAAGAAAATGCTGAAAAGGATAGACGAATTTAAAAAATTGGGAAAGAATGTTTTGGTATCCGGATGTCTGACCCATTATAAGCTTCCAGATGTAAAAAACATTTCCTTCGAAGTCTCTAGAGGGAATCTCCCATTGATTAAGCCCAACGACCTTTCGGCAGGCATACCCATCGCCGAGGGCTGTGATGGTGGGTGCAGTTTCTGTATCTCCAGGCTGGCAAGAGGTAGGTTGAAATCCTATTCCAGAGAGGAAATTTTGAGTACCATAGAAGGGGCTGTAGAGAAGGGTGCTAGAGAAATCAGGCTCACGGCATTAGATACGGGCAGTTATGGTTACGATATGGATTCAAGTCTTCCAGAATTGATGAAGGAAATTAAGAAAATGAAAGGTGACTTCATGGTCAGGATCGGAATGATGGAACCCGAACATTTTGTAGAGATTCAGGAGGAGCTACTCGATGTAATGAGGGACAAAAGATTCTACAAGTTCCTTCATCTTCCATTTCAGAGCGGCGATCCAATGATACTGAAAAAAATGGGTAGAAAATACAGGATTGAAGATTTTGTAGAAGGTGTGAAGAAATTCAGGGACGTGTTTCCAGACTCCATGCTTAGCACAGATGTAATAGTTGGATTCCCATTTGAAAATGTACAATCATTGATTAAGACGAAAGAAGTGATTTCGGCAACAGAACCCGAGATACTCAATATAACTAAGTATTCTCCAAGACCTGGAACCGTAGCCTACAACTGGAAAACTCCGCCTACCAACCAGACTGCAACTTGGTCCCAGATATTCTCAGAACTCCATAGAGAGATATCAGAGAGGAGAATGAAAAGGTATGTGGGCAGGGAGTTTGAGGCCCTGGTTGTAGAAATAGGCAAAGATAACACCTTCATCGCCAGGGATGAATTCTATCACCCCATAGTACTCAAAAATGTACAACTTGGCCAGAAGTTAAGGGTAAAGATAATTAATTCGACTCCATTCTATTTAATCGGTGAGAATGGACAAGAATGAATTTAATGATAATATTTCATTGAATTCTAGACTTCTGGATCTGCTTTCAAAAATATTGAGGGGTGAAAATGTAAATGAGGAAGAGGCCAATTTCCTGATTACCAACGGTTATGCCACCATGAATTCTGGCGTATTGCAGCCCACCCACAAGGCCAAAGAAAAGATGGAACAGCTGAGAAATAAGATGGATGTGTTGAATTTTTATAACTATCACCCATATTTGAGGCCAGCCGTAACTGTTGACGGTATAATTTTCTATAAAGGCAATTTAGTTCTAATAAAGAGGGGGAATGAACCCTATAAGGGACTTTACGCATTGCCGGGGGGTTATGTTAATTACAACGAAAGCGTTGAAGATGCATTCCTCAGGGAAATGAAAGAAGAAATTGGAGTTGACGTATATCATTGGAAGCTGTTTACAGTTTTATCGGATCCGAAAAGAGATCCAAGGGGGCATACCATTTCCATAGTTTTTGAAGGAACAGCTTACGATGAACCCAAGGCAGGTGACGATGCTTCTGAAGTTTTCCTGATGAAAGAAGAAGATGCAATAAAATTAGAGATGGCTTTTGACCATCAGGAAGTAATTAAAAAATTCATTCAATGTAAATCCTTGCCACGTTGAAGTATCTCTTGCTTATGTTCATAGCTGTATGAAGATTCTTAGCACCTTTTCCAAGGGCACTTGCCTTGTAGGCTGGATCTACCTTCACGTTCACTATTAAACCCTTTTCTCCGGAAGTGACACTGAGTGATACAACCTTGTAGCGATAGAACAGATTCCTGAAGAATTTTTCAGGATCTTCGTCATAATCAAGAACGTTGATTTTCTTTTTTAGAGATTCCTTAAGGTTCTCGAAAATCTGCTTCTTCTTTTCGTCCTTAAAGAGTCTGTATGTTTCCCCTTTTTCCACAATCAGGTAGATGAAATCCTCTACCTCAATAACATCCTTAACCTTCACTCCCAGATTAGATTCAAACAACTGTATTAATTCTAGAGCCCTTGTGTCCAGTGTTATTTCTCCCAAATTCCATCAATCCCCTTTAAGCGCTGAAGAACCTGGTTCAATTATACCCACAATGCTGACGGAGAAAGGTTTTCCGAAAACTGCCCCCATCTGCATTGAATTCAATTCCGATTCATATTTCTTAACATTCAATTTTCCATATTCCGATTTGAAGTGCGGTTCCGATGAATAAACTACTGCCTTTATTTGCCCCTTTTTCAACAGCTTCAGCGTTTCCTTTCTTCCAAGTACATATTTTCCTGTTTCCTTAAGCCTTCCCAATTCCCAATTGTAATCCAAATTTAATCACCCCTCTTGTATATGAGGTTAACTGCTCCCGTTCCAAGGGTAATAGGTTGCCCTACTATAATATTTTCCGCTACACCGTTCAATTTGTCCACCTCTCCTATTAATCCTGCATTCAGCAGATGCTTAGATGTAATTTCGAAAGCGGCCCTGGCTAAAACAGATGCCTTCTTTCCAGATACTCCATGCCTACCTATGGCCTGGACAGTACCATCGTACGTCATAATATCAGCAACCAGCATGAGATGCCTCGTGTCAGTATGCAGACCTGCCTCCTGGAGTGTAGATATGGACTCATCTATTATGGCCTGCCTAGCAGCTTCAATTCCAAGAGTATCTGCTATTTCCATTATATCGTTGGTCTTGGTCCTTGCAAAGTCAACCCCATCCATTTCTAGAATTGCCGGTAGGTTGGATCCCTGAGTATATATTACCCATTCCTTTTTCTTATCATCATATTTGACTATAGCCCTCCTGATCTTAGGAACACCCTTCACCTGCAGAGCCTTCAGGCTTTCAGATAAGTTGTAAAGTTTCTTATAAGATGGCTCATCCAGTGTTATTTTAATTTCGTACCCATCTTCTTCGATCTCATACTTCTGAAGCTTCATTTTCTTCAACTTCGATGTAATTTCCTCCTTCTGAAGGTTCCTTTCCTTGAGCTTCTCTTTGTCCAAAATTATCTTAACGTACATTTCAGTTGTATTCACTTCCAAGTCAGCAATATCCGTAATGGTTGTGGTTTCAATCTTACTGGCGAGTTCTCTCGCCTTGTCTTCACTGTTCTTTATTTTTTCATCAAGGTATATTGTCATTGACGGAGTGCTCGGAGTTTTTCTTGCGTCGACTATTTCGATCAATCTTGGAAGTCCAAGGGTAACATCCATTTCAGCTATACCTGCAAAGTGGAAGGTTCTCATGGTCATCTGAGTACCTGGTTCACCAATACTCTGGGCACCCACTATACCCACTGCCTCGAAGGGGTCTACCAGGTTTTCCTGGTATTTTTCTGCAGTGGCCTTAACCAACTCTGGATAATCTTTATCGGTCACGTTGTATTTTTTCTTTACAGCGACCAAATCCTTGCACACGTTTATTGGAAGATTGTAGCCAAGCTTCAATCCAAGATCATAAGTGCTTTTTACCTCTGGATCCAATTTGTCCAATGGATTCTCCTTCAATTCAATCTTAATCTCTTCCTTTGGTCTCAATATTGAATATGTTTCAATCTTCTCTATGGACATTCCAGTGAGTTCCTCGTACTTTACAATGTCCTCCTGTATTTCCTCAGCCTTTGAAATCTCAATGCATGTCCTTGGGTTGTCCTTCTTCTTGAAAATGCATCCCTCTTGATCCTTATATTGCTTAATGGATGAAATCTTAAATCTTGCAACGAATGTCTTTCCGCTGACTGTGATCATCCCTTCCTTGACTTTGATATCTGAAGGGATATCATAATCCACGCAATAGCATATGGTTGAGTCCTTGGCCTTTTGAAGTATTTCAGAAACCTTCTTCAGGGTGTCTTTCCACACCAGAATCTGCTGTGAACTCATTGCTTTTCACCTCCGTACTTGTCTCCAAACTTTTCCCTCAGTACGAAGTCCACATCCACTGACTTTCCACCGAATGATCTGGAAGGATCCACTCCGTCCTCACCATAAACTAATTGGATGATGGAATCTTCCGTATCTACAACGCTCCTATCCTCTGAAACCTTTAAGTCTTCAAGAGCATTAATCAACCTTCTTTGCATGTAACCAGACCTGCTAGTTCTCACTGCAGTATCGACAAGACCTTCTCTTCCTCCCACAGCGTGGAAGAAATATTCGGTAGGCTTGAGCCCTTCTTTGTATGATGAAGTCACAAAGCCTCTGGCATATGCTCCAAGGTCTCCTTTCTTAAAGTGGGAAAGTGTTCTCCCCGTATATCCCCTGTGCTGCCTTTTGCCTCTAATACTCTGCTGCCCTATTATACCTGCCATCTGTGCCAGGTTTGTCATATTAGCCCTGGCACCTGACTTTGCCATCTTTACCGTGGAGTTCTCTATTCCCAAGTAATTTGAAGCAATTTCGGAACTCTTTTCCCTAGCCTTGGAAAGTTCTTTCATAATGAGCGATTCCAACGTGTCTTCCAGTGTCTTACCTGGCTCAGGCCCGATCAATCCCTCCTTATAGTTTTCAATGAGCTTTTCCACCCTTCTTATGGCTTCCAAGCCCACTTCCCTTAGCTGAGCTTTTGCCTGCAATGGAACATCCTCATCATCTATTCCTGTTGAAAATCCTATATATGAAATAACACCTGCAGCTAGCCTCGTAACATCGTCAAGGAACTTCGCTGCCCTTGCGTTGCCATATTTTCTGATTATATAATCCAGCAGAACTCCTTTCATTGTACCAACAGCATTTTCGTCTATGGCACCCGATATTAACTTTGAATCCCTTATTACAACAAGACCTTCAGTCCCGTCAGGATCTATTATCTTGTCATTTATCTTACCCTTGAAGGTTATGTTCACTCCCTCAGGCAGTATCAAGGAGAAGATTTCTCTCCCCAGGAAGTACTCTTTTCCTTTTTCGTCCTTGTGAATTGGAGGCAGTTTATCCACATTCACATATGACAGTATGTGAATTCCAAGTTCCTTGGCGATCTTTCTATTCCTGAATGTTAAGAGGAACATTGCCGTTATATGATCGTGAATGGCTCCCATTATGGGACCTCCGAACCTCGGTGATAGGAAGTTTTCTTGTACCTTCATTAATATTTCAGCTTCCGCCCTGGCCTCCTGGCTCTGGAGAACATGGAGGTTCATTTCATCTCCATCAAAATCGGCGTTGTATGGTGTGCATACGGCTACATTGAATCTGAATGTCCTGTAAGGGAGCACCTTTACCTCGTGGGCCATCATGGACATCCTGTGGAGTGAGGGCTGCCTGTTGAAGAGTACTATGTCCCCATCCTGGAGCTGCCTCTCAACTTTCCACCCCAGCTGAAGTTTATCCGCAAGCTCATTTGCATTCTTCTCCGTAACCTTCATCCTTTTGTTGTCTTCTTTTATAATATAATTAACCGCTGGCTTGTATTCAGAAGATTCATCAACATTAATGGAGTTCCTTATCATTTCCTTTATTCTATCAATATTGTGCTCAGTAACAGTTTCAGTTACTGTCAATTCCCTAGCCGCCTTTATTGGAACACCCACCTGATTTACCGATAGGAATGGTTCAGGGCTTATTACAGTTCTGGCCGAGAAGTTAACCCTTTTACCCGATAGGTTACTCCTGAACCTTCCTTCCTTTCCCTTCAATCTCTGAACCAGTGTTTTCAGTGATCTTCCAGACCTGTGCTTCGCTGGAGGAACTCCAGGTGTCTGATTGTCGAAGTATGTTGTTGCATGATATTGCAGAAGTTCCCAGAGGTCTTCAATTATGAGCTGTGGGCTGCCCTGATCCCTGTTTTCCCTTAACCTCTGGTTTATCCTGATTATATCCACCAATTTGTGAGTCAGATCATCTTCGCTTCTCTCTCCAGTTTCAAGTGTTATGGTGGGTCTTACATTAACCGGTGGAACAGGGAAAACTGTGAGTATCATCCACTCTGGCCTGGCAACACCTGGTTCCAGACCCAAGAGAATGAGATCATCATCAGGTATCTTTTCGAATCTTTCCCTTATTTCCTTGGGAGTGAGCTTTCTCCCCTCTTCCCTGAATGTTGTTGGCTTCTCCAATGTTATCTTCTTATTTTCAAAATGGCAGTATGGACATATGGAAACGTCAGATGCCTCTGATTCAGCTTCGCTCACTATATCATCATACTCCACATCCACCAGCTTTGATTTGATGGCATTAATCCTTTCCTTGAAATCTTTAATGGCATCCTCCGTGAGTCTTATCCTACCGCAGTTTGCGCATGTTGCATTCAAAATTGAATAGATTTCCTTTGTAAACCCTATGTGTATAACTGGCAATGCCAATTCGATGTGGCCAAAGTGCCCTGGGCAAGTATCTACCTTACCTCCGCATGTTTTGCATTTTAGGCCAGGCTCAATGGTACCCATGGCCAGATCCATGAGACCCTTTTCTATTGGATAACCATCATCATCATATGTATCTGGAGTTATGACCTTGACTGCAGACATCTTCCTGATTTCATCTGGAGATAGGAGTGCAAATTTAATCTCCTTAATACCCTTTGAAATTTCAGCACTCATTTCAACTCACCCAACCTTAACCTCATAACAACACCAAGCGACATCAGCTCATCCCTCATTAGCTTGAACGCATAGCTCGTCTCTATTGGATGAATGTTTGTCGTATTTCCGCACACTGGACATCTCAGTTCTTTCTTGTTGTAGTCATTGATTGCGACATGACCGCACTCCGGGTCACCACACACCCATATAGTAAAGCCATCGCTCTGATCCAGAAGCCTGTCCTTAATTGTCATGGCCGCACCGTGTCCGATTAGTGTATCTCTTTCCATTTCTCCGAATCTCAAACCACCCTGCCTGGACCTACCCTCAGTGGGTTGCCTTGTAAGGATCTGCACAGGTCCTCTGGACCTTGCGTGGAATTTACCAGCAACCATGTGGTGTAACTTCTGGTAAAAGACAACCCCTATGAATATATCAGCTTCAAACTTTCTTCCGGTTATGCCATCGTACATTGTTTCTCTTCCAGTGTATTTGAAGCCATTCCTCTCCAGTGCTTCCCTTAAGCTTTCCTCAGGTTCCCCGTTGAATATGGTACCGTTTATGAATCTTCCTTCCAGAGACCCGACTTTTCCTCCCAGAGTTTCCAGGAGGTGACCTACTGTCATTCTGCTTGGGATTGAGTGCGGGTTTATTATTATATCAGGAATGACTCCGTCTTCTGTGAAAGGCATGTCTTCCTGAGGTATGATTGCACCAACAACCCCTTTCTGTCCATGCCTGCTTGCGAATTTATCACCCAGCTCGGGTATTCTGTCTCCCCTGACCTTAACTTTAATCATTCTGCTGTTGTTTTCTGATACTGTTAAAATGACGCTGTCAACGTAGCCAGACTCCCCTGGCCTGTTGGTTATGGAGCTCTCTCTCCTCCTCTGTGTTGTTATAAATTGCTGGTCCTCTTCTCCCATGAACCTTGGTGGTGATGTTTTTCCAATAAGAACATCTCCGCCTTCAACGAAGGTCTCAGGGGAAATGAATCCATTATCATCCAGGTTTCTGTATGCTCCCTCAGGCCTAACACCTGAGACATCATGGGGAGGAACCTCAAACTTATCTTCCTGGCCTCCAGGATACCTCTTCTCCTCTGTTTTGTAAGTCCTAAAGAACGCTGACCTTCCAAGTCCCCTTTCCACTGAAGCCTTGTTCAGTATTACTGCATCCTGTATGTTATAATTGTGATATGATAACAACGCAACCACAGCGTTCTGACCTGATGGCCTTCTGTTGTATTTAATGAAATCTGATTGCTTTGTGGTGACTATGGGCTTCTGCGGATAGTGAAGTACGTGCCCCCTAGTATCGGCCCTTAGCCTGAAGTTGCTTTCTGATAGTCCCAGAGACTGTTTTGTCATAGCAGCACCCATGGTTACCCTGGGGCTCTGATTATGTTCAGGATAAGGAATGACACCGACTACCGCTCCAAGGATTAACAGAGGATTTATTTCCAGGTGCGTATGCTCTGGCCCATAGGTTTTCTTTGCTTCGAATATCTCCCCACACTTTAGACATTTTAGCTTAACAGTATCATCCCCTGGATTAACCCAATCCATCTTATCTGAGTATAGGTAGGTTCCGCATTTGGGGCACCTCTCCGGCTTTTCGAATGGCTCCACAGCTACGTATGCATTTTCCTCTTCCTCAGCATCCAGCCATTCTATAATTCCGGAATTAACCATTTCCTTAACTCCCATCTTGCCCGATGCAATTTCCTCCCTTATCTTGCTGTTCATCTTTATTTTACCGTCATAAACTACGAAGACCGGCCTCCTCAATCTTCCTTTATCTGTATTTATGACAACCTCATTTGTGGTTTCATCGAATTTTACATTAATCTGATCAGGCATTTGCCCGCTTCTTCTCTTTTTTCTTATATCATTGACCAATTCCACGCCATCTTCATAATAGCCTACAAGGTTTCCGTTTACGTAGACCCTTGAGAAGCCTGGTTTCTCTCCCAGTACCTCTTCAAGGCCCTTCTGCTTTAGATAACTCATTATCACTTCTTCTGGAATTCCTTCCGTTACCTGAACTATCAGTGCGGCATTCTTCACTAGACCGCAATTCTGGCCTTCGGGTGTCTCGTTGGGGCACATTCTTCCCCATTGTGTTGGATGAAGATCCCTTGCCTCAAAGTGGGGCTGAGATCTTGTGAGTGGCGATGAAATTCTTCTAAGATGTGAAATGGTACTAATGTAAGATGTCCTCTCGAGCAACTGAGAAACACCTGTTCTCCCGCCAATCCAGTTACCAGTGGAGAGTGCATGTTTCAATTTTTCATTCAAAACATCCTGCCTTATGGAGGCAGATATCCTGATACCTCTCTTCTTATTGTAGGTCTTTTCCAGCTGGCTCTTTAGATCCTTAAGCAATGCCTGCACACTGCTCCTGAACAGTTCTTCCAGAAGGTCACCAGAGAGCTTTATTCTCTTGTTAGCCATGTGATCCTTATCATCTTCCTTTCTTATTCCGAGATACAACTCCAGAAGTGCCCTTGCCATCCTACCCAGAAATACACCCTTCTTGTACCTATCCTCCTCTGTATCTCCAAGGTGTGGCAGAAGGTTCTTATCGAGTATTTGTGACAATTTCTTTTCCCTGAATTCCTTGGCCTGACCAGCTGCAAATCTCTTCTCGAGATACACGATGGCGTCCTTGGTAGTCCTGATTCCTTCTGGTAAATATTGATCTGGAGTACTCGCATCTTCAATATTGGCCATGACTATGGAAACCATCCTTTCATCTGTGACAATGGCATCATAAATTTCATTATCTTTCTCAACACCAAGGGCCTTCATCAAAATTACCAATGGGATTGTTCCCGCTATGGATGGAATGGAAACAATTAAGAGGCCATCACTCTTCCTCTCAAGTGTTATCAATGCCCTGTATCCTTCTTTCTGTGAGAAAATCTTTGCAACTTCCACCTTGGTATCATACTTTTCCTCATATTCCACTATGATTTTATTGGGAGCAAGATCCTCCATGGATATTAGGGTTCTCTCAGTTCCTCCGATAATAAAATAACCACCGGGATCTGCAGGATCCTCTCCAAGAAGCCTTAGCTTATCTTCATAACTCATTGCCAGGAGTTCTTCCTCAGTCTTCCCTCTTATCCTTTCTCCCCTTCGAAGGTTGATTCTCCTTATGAATTCGTCGATGTTGTTCTTGTTGAGTATGCATATTTTCGACCTTACCATTACCGGAAATTCTCCTATCTTAACCTCTTCAGGCGGCCTTACAACCTGATCATCTTCGACTATAGTGAACCTCACATATAGTGGAGCCATATAGTTTAGATCCCTTAGCCTTGCCTCCATGGGTGTGATGTAATTCTCAGAACCTGTAGGCTCCCTTATCAATGGAAGCCCTATCCTAACTGTTGGTTCATCGTATCCGTTAGGCCCACTCTTTCTTCCGAATCTAATCCTAATATCGCTACCACCTGTCTTTGACCTGTCAAGCTTCATCTCTCCTGGCGGATCATCCTCGGAAACCCTAAGAGTATCCAGAACCTCCTGCATCCCAGAATTAGGGTTGTCGTCTGTTGGAATAAAATCGTTGTAGCTAGTCAACTGATGGCTAACTGCATCAAACTCTCTAAAAATCGCATCCAAAACTTCCTTAACCATTTATTCACCTACCACCATTCTATAAACAATATAAATTCCACTTGTCCTGCTATTATTCCTAATAATTTTAATAATCCTTCCTGGCTCAATGGGACCATATTTCTCTTCTAGAATTTTTATAACTGGATCAGATTTTCGAATCTTAGGAAGCTGTTCTCGCTTGATCCCTAGATTCTTTAGGAGCTCTTCTTCCTCCTCCTTGCTTAAAAGTTCATGAGCTGGTACCAATTCATGCTTCAAAATATTATATTTACCCATATAACCTACACCCTTCCAATATTCCAGAGCCTATTACACCAATTTCTTTGTACATATTAATCTTAATCATCATTAGACCTCTGGAATAGCTACCCTATATTAAAAACATATAATTAATTTTTGCGATTCGACGATCTATCTTCTCGTTGAACATAATAGATCGGATTTAAGATAGATTGTTTGGAATGCTCTATAAGCTGAATCAATTAAGATTTTACTTTAGATTTCTATTGCTCAATCATTCCTCGCAGCTTTGGAGCCTTTCGCAGAGCCTCAGTTATTGAGTTTAAGGGACGTGTCTACCCTGAACTTTCCCCTCCTTGAGGGATCAATGCTTACCTTGCATGCATTCCTGTCTGCATGCAATTTATATAGGTATTTGTCAGCTATGCCCGGGATAAAATGCGGAAACATTCCAAACATTCTCTTAACTTATTTTATGGTGGAAGCATACCCCAAGCCATATGCTGAGACTTATTCGCAACACCTTACACATCTCTATGATTTTCATCAAAATGCATTTACATTTCGCAATTCGTCTCCCCTTAAATGTCGATCCAATTTTGTTCCTTTTTCCGTTATTTAATGATAATTCAGGAAATTAACTATAAATATTAATGATCTATTAGCTTTGATCAAATGAGCGTAAATAGTCTTCTAAGGCTCTTATCATTCATGCTATTCGGTGCAGCAGTCATATTCTATCTATCATGGGGAATAGCATATGGAGATTGGACAGATATTGGGTTATACAGCATAACTGTAGTTCTGGCAGGGTTTGGGTTAACTGGTTTTTTCCTGTTCAATGAAAAAATAAAGCAGGGAATTGAAGATTAATTTTTAAATTTAATACTTCTTTGAAATGATGGTTTTCTTCCCCTCCTTTCCACATACTATGCATTTCCCTGAGCCTTCCGTTGTTGATAGTAAGCTCTTGCCTGTTTTTTCCTCTATCACATCGGCACACTGCTTTTCCCCACACCAATAGACGTAATTTGGATAGAAGTCCATTTCTTCCTCCAGGCTTTTAAGTGGCTTGATATATGCATTGATCCTTTCTTTCGCTCTAGAATAAATTTCAGACTGTATTTCCTCCAATATGGAGTTAACTTTTGATAGGAATTCTTCCCTAGCTATAGAAACCTTACCTCCAGTCCTCTTGGCATAAGTTACTTTCTTCTCGGAAACTTCTTTCTTTCCTATTTCCAGCCTCAGGGGGACCCCTTTTTCCTCCCAATCATTGAATTTCCAGCCTGGTGTATACTGGTCCCTCTCATCCAGTCTGACCCTGATCTTCATTTGATCAAGTACTTTGAAAATTTCCCTTGAGTATTCCATCACCCCTTCTCCAGGTATGGGAACTATTACTATCTGTATGGGGGCCACCCTCGGTGGAATTATTAATCCCTTCTTATCCCCATGTATTCCTACTATGGAAGCAATCAGTCTCTCAGAAATTCCAAAAGTTGTCTGATGAGCATACTTGATATTTCCATTTTCATCTACAAATTTTATTTCATAGGGCTTGGCAAAGTTGTCCCTATACTGATGGATGGTGGCAATCTGCAATGATCTACCGGAGGGAAAGAATGTGTCTGCACCTATGGTATAATATGCTCCTGGAAACTTGTCCCAGTCAGGCCGTCTTCCCATTATGTATGGGACTGCAATATCCTCGGCGACTCTCCTCCATATCTCCATATCGTCAGCTATCTGCCTTTCAGCATCCTCGTAACTATCATGTACTGTATGGCCTTCAATGAAGTGAATTTCCCTTACTCTTATAAATGTCCTGGTCTGTTTGGTCTCATATCTGAAAACATTAACAATTTGATATGTTCTCAATGGCAGGTCAGCATGTGACCTGATCCATAAGGAAAATATTGGGTACATGGCAGTCTCAGATGTTGGGCGCAAAACCAATTGCTCGTCCAGTTCTGTATCCCCGCCCTTCGTTATCCAATAAACTTCCGATGTAAATCCCTTAATGTGCTCTGCTTCCTTATTGAATTGACTCTTAGGTATGAGGGATGGGAAGTAGACTTCCTGATAACCAAAATCTTCGAAATGCTTTCTTATTCTTTCGTCTATAAGCCTCATTAACTTCCATCCATACGGTGGCCAGACATTCAAACCCTTAACTGGATATCTTTTATCCGTTAATCCAGTCCTCTCAATTATATCGTTGTACCACTCGGAGAAATTAGTCTCTGGATCCTCTTTAGCCATCAACCCTTAATCTTTAAGGTTATTTAATTCTATATATTTAACCGACCGAATTTTTAATAAAGTTTATGAATAGTGCATTATTATGCATCGAATGGAACTGACTAATTCTGAGAAGAAAATAATCAAGTACCTCAAAGGGAAAGATTTCGTGGACGTAGAAGAGTTATTCAAGGTTATGGATAAGAATGAGGTGGCCAGTGCTGTATCATGGCTCAAGGAAAAGAAGTTAGTGAATGTTGATGAAAAGCCCTTCAGAGTGTATGCACTGGGAAAGGAGGGTAAAAAAGTTCTTGAATCAGAATTGCCTGAAGAAAAACTTCTAAAATTAATTGAAGATGGAATTCACGATATTCAGGAGCTTCAAAAATTAATGGGAGATGACTTGAGGTATGCGCTGGCTCAGTTCTATAAATTTGGAGGGAAAACAGAGAACGGGAAAGTTTCAATAGAGAATCCTGAACCTTTAAGGGAGTACATTTCAAAGGTGAAGGAAGTATTAAACAAGATTTCAAAGGGCGAAAATCAAGACATTGATATAACCGCTGTTAAAGGAAGGAAGGATTTTGTGGAAGAGAAAGTCAGGATGAGAAGGAAGATTAGGCTCACCGAACAGGCATATAGAATTCCAGAACAGGAACTGATTGAATCTGAAGAAATAAATCAAATTACCCCAGAACTAATTGAGAGATATAATGAAAGCATCAAGCTGAGGCCATATGATGTAATGCTTTATGCCCCAAGAGCGCTTCCTGCCAAGATCCATCCTCTATCAGAATTCATTGAAATTGTTAGGAAAAAGATGATAGCCATGGGGTTCCAAGAGCTCTATGGCAATTTTATAGAAAACACATTCTGGAATATGGATATCCTCTTCATACCTCAGAACCATCCTGCCAGGGACATGCAGGATACATTCTATGTGGAAGGTACTCTAGCGCCAGATAAGGCCATGGCAGAAAAAGTGAAAACAGTCCATGAAAAAGGATTGGAAAATGGGAGGGGATGGGGGTACAATTGGTCTATTGATGAGGCATCAAAGAGAATACTTAGAACTCACACAACTGTCAATACCATAAGGTATCTTGTAGAACACCCCCATGAGCCCTGCAAGATTTTCTCTGTTGAAAGGATATTCAGGAGGGAGAACCTTGATTCAAGGCACCTGGCTGAATTTACTCAGGTTGAAGGAGTGATATCAGGTCCGGGAGTCAATTTCGGAGTGCTAATTAGAACCTTGAGGGAATTCTATAACTCCCTAGGAATAAAGGATTTAAAATTCAAGCCTTCGTACTTCCCTTATACAGAACCATCGCTGGAAATTTTTGGAAAGTTCATGGGAAAATACATGGAACTCGGAGGAGCGGGACTCTTCAGACCGGAGGTTTTAAGACCCTGGGGGATTAAATATCAGGTGGCTGCGTGGGGGCTTGGCTTGGAAAGGCTGCTAATGCTTGTTCTGAATCTGGATGACATAAGGGACATTTACAGAAACGACCTGGCATTTCTCCAGGAAAGAAGAATTATAAGAATAAAATAGAAATTTTCAGAGCTCCAATTTTTTCTGTATTCCGTTGCTTCCTTTCTTGAATTTGAATTTCTCGCTTATTATATCAGAAAGAACCTTTATGGCCAAATCCGGATATTGCTCCTGAGGAATGAAAGCCTCCATCTCTGGTGTTAATTTCACTTCTTTGCTTTCAATTTTCTCCAAAATCCTCTTCCTTTCCTTCTTATCGATCCTCTTGGCATTGGATATGGACATTACCCCAGCCTTTTCAAGCTCAGCGGAAAATATCGGCCTCTCAAATATTCTATATAAAACATATAGAGTCTTTTCGGCCTTGTGGTCTTCCTCTCCCTGAAGCTTCTCCCTGATGAAATCATAGATGGTTTCCCCGTCTTTTTTATTCAGATAATATATCTTGGATGGCTTGACGTACTTCTCCTTGAGCAATCCGAAATCTGTCATTGCTTTCAGGTATCCAGTAAGCTCGAGCCGATGTATCTTGGCATTGTCGGTTGTCTTGAGTTCTTTGTATATGCCTGATATTGACTTCCCATCGCCACGCAGTATCTCGAGGATGTGATCCTTTAAGGGAACTCCATGAAGTTCTTGGTCTTCCATTATAGATCTCTGAACCTGTTCGACAATTTATTTCTAACTTCGTTTAATGTCGTATATTCCATTTCTTCATCTGGAAGCCTGTGTGGTTCGAATGGACCCATTCTCCTGATGTAGTCAGTTATTTCCAGTGCCAGTTTTCTCGCATTGTCGAATGCAATATCTCCCAGAAGGTCTGCAGGACCAACAAGTCTCCCTTCAGAAAGCTGGAAACCTAAACCTATGACTCTTGGTGGACCATCAAACCTAGATGGAGTTGCGTCTTTCTCCGAAACTGGCATAATAGGCCCGTTGTGACTTCCTCTCATCCAGCCTGATACCAGATGTGGATAAGCAAATGGCTCCAACACCTCTCCCATGGCCGGCAGACCTGCCTGAGCCCTTACTATGGCCACTGGATCATCCTTCCCCACATATTTTCCAGCAATTTCCTGCAGCTTGTCTGTACTGACTACAGCCACTGGCTCATGAGGGAGATGCTTATTTTCTTTCCCCGGATAAACTCTCTTGATAACATATCTCCCTTTGGATCCTATGAGCGCAAGGATGTCATAAATCTCATCAGGACTGTGCAAAGTCACTGCCTTTTTACCTATCACATCCCATATTTCAAAATCAAATCCATAATGCATATTGGGATCTATGACCAATCCTGCAGTGTTAAAAGGATCAGCAAATATCCTATAGATTGGTAGATTAAATGCTCCGGGCTCCGTCTTATCCATCATAAAAATAGCTACGGGCTCGCTCTTTCTCTCCTCAAACTCCATTTCGGCAACACCTGGACCCATGCCTTTCAGGTTTCCTGAGAATGAGTCTTTTAGAAGATCCTGCCCTGCACCGTAAAGTTTCAATTTCTTTGCAGCTTCTGTGGCCTTTAGGAAAGCATCCCATGCCATTTTGTGTATTTCAGAGGAACCTTCACCCTTTGTATGGGTAATTATTAATTGAAGATCATCTCCCACTGCTGTAACGTAAAAATCAATTATTTTACCCTCGTCCCTTGCATTCTCCAATACAAGTCTCGCCTCATTCTTTAGGTCCGGATGGACCCTAGAATGGCCGGCCAGACCACCAACATCAGCTTTGATCACGCTTAAGGTTATCTTCATATTTTTTCACCTTTTCCATATAATTGTTTTATTACTTAATATTAATGGTAGCCGAAATTATGAAACCATAAATAATTTACCTTTTTTAGATCAAAAACTAAAATCACTGATTTTCACACAATGATTTTAGGAAGAACCTGGTAGCTTGCGTCAACGAAATTTGACCTTTGGATATCTTATCTGCGAGCTCTTCTATTGTTTTGTCATTGGAATTTATGATTGCCATTATGTTGTTTTTCAGCTTCTCCTTATTTCTAACTTTATTTTCGTCTCTAGAGGTGTGATTTTTAAAATCTTTAATGGCATCCACAAGACCCTGTATGCCGGAGCCGTTTATGGAAGAGACCTTGAAAAATTTATGAGATTTTGCATTATCCGGAATACTCAATATCTCCATCAACTGTTTTTCCGCAACATATGCCTCAGGTCTGTCTGATTTTGTTAGGACGATAAAATCCCCTATCTCCATCTGGCCTGCCTTCATAGCCTGTATTTCATCTCCGAGACCAGGTGCCAGCACCAAGGTCACAAGGTCTGAGAAGTACATTATGTCAACTTCATCCTGACCTGCACCCACAGACTCCACGATGACCATGCTATAACCCAGATAGGCTAAAAGATCAAGAACGTCCCCAATAGAAAAATTCAAGCCTCCACTCTGTCCTCTTGTGGACATGCTTCTAATGTATGCATCCCCCTCATCAATTATTCTCAATCTATTTCCCAGCAGTGATCCACCGCTGAACGGGCTAGTCGCATCAATCATCACGACTGCCAGTTTTTCTTCACCTGAAAATGCCTTGACCAACTTTGAAATCAATGTAGATTTCCCAGCCCCAGGGGGTCCAGTAATACCCAAAATAAACGATTTCCCTGGGGTTTTGTCAATTATTCCCCGAAGTTCATTGTACCCATCTAACCTATTTTCCAAAATTGTGATCAGTTTCCCTATGGCCCTCCTGTCCCCTGCCTTGGCTTTCTGAATTAGCTCTTCGATGTGAGTCATTTATGTTGTATTGATTCTTATTTAATATTCTTTAATGAAATTCTATATCCCATTAACAACTGTTCCGATTGATTCCACCCTTAAGTGTCCTTAGAGGCAGAAGCACGCACCCTATTCTGCCAGGAGAGACGCTTATGGGAAAGTTTTCCAGATAGGATTGATCGGAAATACTCATTGCATCCTTGATGTTCATTCCGATTATCTTAGAAAGGAAGATATCGGCTGATAGGGTTGAAAGAACGCAAGCTTCCCCATCAAACTTTGCATCCTTAATTATCCCCTGTTCCAATTTGATATAAAGGTTAATTGCATCTCCACATTGTGTTCCAGTTCCCTTTATTACTATATCGGCAGAATCCAATTTTCCCCAATTTCTCAGTTCTCCATAACTATTAATGAAATCCCAATCAGACATTTAATTCACCCAGAGATTCAAAGGCCCTCTCTATCTCTTTCACATCGTTATACAGATACCATGAGAACCTTATTCCTCCATTTACTCCTAGATATTTGAACAGTGGTTCTGCACAGTGATATCCGCTCCTAGCAAAAACTGATTTATTCCCTAAGAATTCCGCCACATCGTGGGAATGTATGAATTTCCCTGTAATAATGGACTTTGATCGGAGACCTTGGATTATTTTATCGTAATTTTTTGATTTAAGATTGAATGATATTAAGCCCGATCGCTTTTTGAAATCCTTTGGTCCGTAGTATTCTATAAATTTGTTAGATTCCGCCAATTCCAAGGCCTTCTTACCTAGATTTTGTTCATGACTCCTAATATTTTCCATTCCTATTCTCTTCAAATAATCCACGGCTGCTGACAACCCTACGGCACCTTCAACGTTTGGAGTTCCTGCTTCGAATTTTACCGGAGGGTCTTCATATATTATTCTTTCCAATGATACACTCTTCACCATTTCGCCACCCTGCATAAATGGGGGAAGATCTTCCAGCAGTGAATATTTGCCGTATAGAACACCTATACCCATAGGCCCAAGCATTTTATGGCCTGAAAACGCAAGAAAATCTATATTGTCATTTATCCTAAATGGTAAATGTGGTATGGATTGGGCGCCATCCACAACAAAGATGGATTCATTTTCCTTTGCCATCTTACCAAGTTCCTCAATATTGTTAACAGTTCCGAGAACATTGGAAACATGGGTTAGACTAACTAATTTGACATTCTTCCCAAGCTTTGATTTGAAATCCTCCTCGTCTATATTACCCTCCTTGTCCAGTTCGGCGAATTTTACCTTGATTCCATGAGATTCCAGTCTCAACCATGGGAGGAGATTGCTGTGGTGTTCCATCCTGCTAATCAATATTTCATTACCCTTCTGCAATTTGCTCTGCAGGGCATATGAAAGAAAGTTCAATGCCTCCGTGGTATTCCTCATGAAAACTATTTCCTCACTCTTGGCGCCAATAAAATCTGCTACATTTTTCCTTGATTTCTCATATATTTCTGTGGCCTCATTGGCTAAGCTATAGATGGATCTGTGTACATTCGCGTTGTAATTTTCATAGTAATCCTTTATCGCCTCTATCACCTGATAAGGTTTCTGTGAAGTGGCCGCAGAATCCAGATAGATAAAGTTTCTCTTAAATATGGGAAAATCCTTTCTTATGGATTCTGAATCCATATTCATTCCACTATTTCATCCACCAGAGAAAGGTACTTCTCTTTGATGTTATCTGGTACAGGTTCAATTATTGGATATATGAACCCTTCAAGAATCAGCTTCTTTGCCTCCTTCGTTTCTATTCCCCTGGACTCTAGGTATAGAATCTGCTCTTCCGGGATTGAGGATACGGTTTCGCCATGCTTGGACCTCACATTTCCATTGTATATTTCCAGCGTTGGAATTGCATTACCGACGGCCTCCTTTGATAGTAGCAACAGGTTAGCCATGAGGAAGGATTCTGTCCCTTTTGATTCTTCATTGATTTTGATGTTACCTCTGAATATAATGGAACTTTTGTTCCCCAGTATACCCTTGAAATTTATGTTATTTTTCTCCATGGGTTTTTGATGATTCGATAATACTTCCAGGTCAAGATGATTGGTTTTCTTCCCTATTGCTGAACCGAAATAGTTGGAATCTGAATATTGATCTCTGTGATTCATTATTATCTTTGTGATATCTTTCAGTCCGTAAACAGAAAGATGGAAGATCTTAAGGGTGGAATATCTATCCATGAACACATGAAGGTTCAGGTTGTTGAATGACGAAAGTGATGAGTCCTCCAGCAGATAAAGTGTTAAATTGGAATTTTCGCCCAACTTAATCACAGAAGAGTTGGATACTGTGGTGTTTGAAGATATTATGTAATTTACAATGAAGCTAACCTGGGTGTTGTCACCGATTTCCATGTAATGCCTTGATACATGATTTTCCTCGTTTGTTGAGATTATTTCATACAATTTATCTGATGCGAAATTTGAAGGTATCTTTAAAAACATTCCGTCTTTGAATTTAACCTGATTTAAAATTTCCAACTTATTGTCTGACTTGGGAAAGAAGAGTTCTGCATCGATTTCATCCTCGTGCTCCAATATGCTTCCATATTGAAATTTTTCAGATCCTAGGAACCTGCATGGAGAGCCATTGTGAAGGGTATATCTGGTTTGCATTCCAGCACATTTCTTGAGGTCAGTTCTGTATAAGGGCAGTATTTCATCTTCTTTGATAGATGTATAATATTTAAATGACGGAGAATCAGGCTCCCCCCTTAATGGGAGGTTTTCAAGCAGTTTCTCTCTTTCCTTCTTGATGAGTTCAATTTTCATCCTACAGCACCCATTTTGCTCATTTCTAACCTTATGAGCTTGTTGAATTCTATGGAGTATTCCAAGGGTATTTCCTTTAGAACATCATCTAGGAAGCCAAGCACAATCAGAGATCTGGCATCCTCTTCCCTTATACCTCTGCTCATGAGATAGTTAATCTGCTCCTCTGATATCTTTCCCACAGAGGCCTCATGGGAGAATGCTGCAGTATCCTCCAGTATCTCGTTATGTGGATAGGTGTTGCTCTTGGATACATCATCCACTATTAGTGCATCGCATTGAACTGAGGACTTGGAATTATATGCACCCTGATTTATCCTTAGTAGCCCCCTGTAAACTGACATTCCTCCCCTTCCAGATATGCTTTTTGCGACAACCTTGGAACTTGTGTTTGGGGCCGCATGGACAACCTTGGCTCCATTGTCCTTCCATACTTCACCCATGGCCAGTGCCACATTTAGGTTTGATGTGGATGCATATTCTCCTCTGAGGATTGAAGAAGGATATGTCATGGTTATCTTGGATCCTAAGCTTCCCTGCACCCATTCCATCCTTGCATTTTCCTCAACCCATGCCCTTTTGGTTGGAAGATTAATAACATTGTCGGACCAGTTTTGTATTGATGTGTATCTAACCTTGGAATTCTTCTTGGCATAGACTTCCACGACTGCTGCGTGTAGTGCATATCTGCTGTAAGTGGGGGCAGTGCAACCTTCAATATAATGTACAGATGCGCCTTCCTCCGCAATTATGAGGGTCCTCTCAAACTGGCCTTCAAGTTCACCATTCATCCTGAAATAAGCCTGAACAGGTAGATCCACATGAACTCCTCTTGGAATGTAAAGGAATGATCCACCTGACCATACCGCTGTGTTAAGAGCTGCGAATTTATTGTCGCTGGCTGGCACTACCCTCCCAAAGTGTTCCCTTATAATGTCCGGATACCTTTGCAGGGCCGAATCCATATCCATAAATATAACTCCCTTTTCTTCCCACTGCTTCTTGATCTTTGAATATACACCTTCAGATTCAAACTGTGCAACGGTACCAGCGAGGTATTTCCTTTCCATCTCAGGCACACCAAGCTTGTCGAACGTTTCTTTTATCTCCTTGGGAACCTCATCCCAGCTTGTGGATTTCCTCTCCTCGGGCTTTATGTAGTATGTTATTTCATCGAAATTCAGCTCAGATAGATCTGGACCCCACGTTGGCAAAGGTTTGGAATTGAATATCTCCAGAGCCCTAAGCCTTATGTTCTTCATCCATTCAGGTTCCTTTTTGACCCTGGAAATTTCCTCAACTACTGCCCTAGTTAGTCCCTGCCCTACCTGATACACGGGCTTGATGTTTGTTCTGAAATCGTATTTATCCTTTCTTATCTCAAAATTTTCATCCAACTTTTGCACTTGCCTCACCCCTTCTATAATAATCATAACCGAACTCCTCTATTTTCTTGGCTATCTCAGCCTTACCGCTTTCAACTATTGTCCCATCCACTAGTACATGAATGAAATCAGGAGAAACGTAATCCAGTATTCTCTTATAGTGAGTGATTATTAATATACCAGTACCGTTCTCCTTTGCCTTCTTTACGGCCTCCGCCACAATCTTGAGGGCATCTACGTCCAACCCTGAATCAATTTCGTCTAGAATCACAAATTTTGGCTTGAAGAGAAGCATCTGCAGTGCCTCCATCCTCTTTTTCTCACCGCCAGACAGGCCATCATTGAGGCTTCTTTCCACAAACGATTTGTCCAGCCTGAATAATCCCAGCAACTCCTGTACCTGTTCTATGAACTTCTTGTATTCCAGCTTCTCATTGGGATGAAGGGACATATAGGCTGTCCTGAGGAAATTTATATATTTCAATCCCTGAACTGCAACCGGTTCCTGGAATGCAAGAAATAATCCCTCCCTTGCCCTCTCGTAAAGCTGGAGGTCTGTTATATCCTTTCCATTGACCAAAATCCTACCGCTGGTTATTTTGTATTTAGGATTGCCAATTATGGCCTGTGCAAGTGTGCTCTTTCCCGCTCCGTTTGGACCCATAAGTGCATGAATTTCCCCGCTTTTAATGGTTAAATTTAGAGATTTTAGTATATTCCTTTCACCGACATCAACAGATAGGTTTTCTATGTTCAGAACATTGCTTAGCTGGCTTTCCATTTTTATCTTAGGATAATCTATGATTCATATTTAAACATTTTTTACTGTCTAAAATGATAAAATGTATATACCCTTTGTTAATACAATAATCGTGCTAGATGTACACCTGTTAACAGGTACTAAAAGAGAAATATTGGAAATGCTATTGGATGGGCCTATGACAGCCCTGGAGATGTCGAAGAAATTAAAGATTCAAATTAATGCTGTTAGGGAACATCTGGCATCACTGGAGAGCAGTGATTTGGTTGCCTACACCTTTGTAAATACTGGAAAAGGTAGGCCAAAGAAAGTTTATCAGATTACCAAGAAAGGAGCTGATCTGTTCCCTAAAAGGTATGACCTACTATTGAAGATATTCCTTGATCAGCTGGAATCAGAGATGGGCAAGGAATGGGTAAAATCGTTCCTTGAGAGAGCAGGATCCAATGTAGTTTCAGGAATAAACCCGAAGGCGGGAATTGAAGGGCTTCTAAATTTTTATAATAGCCTCGGCTGTATGGCAACGGTCTCAACGGAAAATGGAAGCATCGTCATAAAGAGAAGGAATTGCATATATTACAATTTGGCTGTAGATCATGAAAATTTGGTCTGCGAAAGCTTTGAAGATTCCATATTAAACAAACTCTTTCCATCTTACAGAGTTGTTAAAAAGGATACCGTTAAACCTGGGAAGTTCGACTGCGAAATAATTATTGAAGAAAAGAGTAGCAAATCAGCATAAAACTTACAATAAATTCATAAAGATTATTTCAGAGAAACATATTATGTAATAATGCTTACAATTACAGAAACATTCCTTTCCATAGAGGGTGAGGGGCCATTTATAGGGATTCCAACATTTTTTATCAGACTCACGGGATGCAATCTCAGGTGCGAATGGTGTGATACAAAGTACTCTTTCTACGGAGGAACTAAGAGGGAAGTCGACGACCTGGTGCAGGAGGCTGTTAGATCAGGGGTAAAATATGTTTCAATCACAGGAGGAGAGCCATTACTTCAAAAGGATGTTTATCCTTTGATGTATAAGCTCCTTGACCTCGATTTCAAGATTATATTGGAAACCAGTGGTTCCATATCCATAGAAGAAGTTCCCACAGAGGATAATCTAATTATTTCTATGGACATCAAAACACCATCTTCGAAAATGGTGGAACATAACCTCTACTCCAATATAGAACTCCTAGGTAACAAGGATTATTTGAAATTTGTAATTGCAGATGAAAAAGATTTCGATTTTTCAGTTAATATCATAGAAAAATATCCATTTGAAGGGGAGATAATATTCCAACCTGAGGGTGGAACAAACCTTAAATGGTTGGTAGAAAAGGTTTTAGATAAAAGAATTAATGTAAGAGTGTTGCCCCAGCTTCACAAGATAATTTGGGGAGATAGGAGGGGAGTATGAATTTTTACGAATACACTGATGAAGAGGGAACTATAGCTGTTAAATTGGCCAGAAAAGCCATTGAAGAATATGTTGATATAAAGTTAGTGGTTAAGAATAGCTATGGAGGAAAGTTTGTTGAGAAGAGAGGTGTTTTCACAACTATTAACAAGACAAATGGAGAATTGCGAGGTTGCATAGGTTTTCCTGAGCCTATATATCCCTTGGGAGAGGCAATAATCAAGAGTGCCATAGCTGCAGCCGTGGAAGATCCTCGTTTCCCACCTGTCACAAAGAAGGAACTTGACGAAATAGTTGTGGAAGTTTCTCTCCTCACCAAGCCTATTCCGGTTATTGTTGAAGATAGATCAAAACTCCCAGAAAAGATAATAGTGGGTACTCACGGATTGATAGCAAGCTCAGGGCCATTCAGTGGGCTTCTTCTCCCACAGGTGGCTGTTGAGGAGAAAATGGATTCGAGGGAATTTTTGGATGCAGTCTGCTGGAAAGCGGGAATGGAGAAGGGATGCTGGAAGGATAAGGATGTGGAGATAAAAACCTTCACCGCTGAAATATTCTATGAAGTGGAACCCAACGGACCTGTGTTCAGAAAATTATTGGAGAATGGATAAAATTGACGGACTATTTCCGTGGTAAATTTTTCATTGACGGCGAATTCAAAGAAAGATATGTTGAAGTGGAAAATGGGAAAATCAAAAGCATCAGTATAGAAAAGGGGAATGGGAAGGTCAAGGCACTGGATGGCTTGGTTTTACCAGCAGGAGTAGACATTCACGTGCATTTCAGAGATCCAGGAGAGGAGAGCAAAGAAGATTTTTACTCTGGGTCTAAAAGTGCAATTTATGGAGGAACCTCCACAGTGGCCGATATGCCCAATAATATTAAACCCATAAATTCTCAGGAAGTATTCAATGAGAAATTAAAGGCTATTACTGGGAGAAGCTTTGCAGATTTCGCATTGTATCAGCTTCCCATTGGAAAAGAAATTCAGGGTGCCATAGGGCAGAAGATATTCATGGGTAAATCCACAGGTGGCATAATTTCAGATGTAACTAAAATAATCAATGATGAGAGAGTTAAAGTGTTCCATGCTGAGAACCAATTATGCCTGGACAAATATAAGATAGACGATAAAGACCTTAAGTCACACGATAATTCAAGGCCATTGGAATGCGAAATTGAAGCCGTGGAGAGCATTTCGGGTCTATGGCTGAACAACGTGCTCATTGCACATGCAACATCCAGAACAGTTGCAGAAGTTGCCAATTCCTTTGGCTTCAAGGTTGAAGTCACACCACATCATCTTCTTTTGAATAGAGAAATGAAATTGGGACCTCTGGGTAAAGTTAACCCGCCCCTTCGCAAGAGGATAATACAGGAAGATCTTTTGAATTATCTTTCCAAAGGTCTCGTCCATGTGGTCTCTTCTGATCATGCACCGCACACGCTTGAAGAAAAGGAAGTATTCGAGAGTGCCCCCTCTGGAATGCCTGGTGTTGAAACAAGGCTTCCATTGATTTTGATGTTATCCAAGAGAGGCATCATTAGTCTGGACTACGCAGTGAAATTACTTTCCACAAATCCTGCTCAAACATTAGGTATATCTAAGGGTAAAATAGCACCTGGATACGATGCGGACTTCATAATCACTGATCTTGAGGAAGAACCAATAAAAAATGAGAATCTCCATTATAAATGCGGATGGACAACTTTTGAAGGTTTTAATGGAATATTCCCCAACGATCTAATACTCAGGGGGGAAGAAATAATGGTTGAAAGGGAGATAGTGGAGCAACCTAGGGGTGAATTCCTAAGTGGGGAGAAGAGAAGAGGCAAAAATAATCAAGAATAGAATGAATGAACTTTTCAAGCTGGCAATTATGGATGATAAGAATGGGTTAACAGAGTATTCCCATATAAAATATGATTTGATTTTCAAATATTCAACAAAGTACAGGGTCAGAAGACCAGAGGAATTTAAGGTCTGGGTCTGCAGAAAATGCAGGTATTCTATAATACCCAATGGGGGTTCGATTAGATTGAAAAGATCAACTCTAATAGTCAGGTGTGGTAGATGTGGATATATAAGGAGATATAAGATAAATCATTCTTCAATTGTTTCTGCGCTAAACAGCACATTGTAGCCCTGCAAGGTTGTATATACCTTATCAAGCAGGGATATTGCGTCCTCTACATTTGCGTGATTTCCCCATTCATAGACCATATCTCTGCTACCAGTTATGGGTTTGAATCCCAGGGATCTTAGCCTTGTTAGTATCTCCGATGGGCGCTCCCCCTCGGAACTAAAGATAATGGTCAGGTATGTTTTTCTCCCCATGCGGGTTAATATAGTATTCTTATAAATCCTTTTTTAAATTTCCTAAATTAATACTAACTTATTCATCGTCATCCAGATCCACTAAATTTACCAAACCAAGACCAATGGAAGGGTTGTCTGTGATAATATATCTGGTAAGTGACCTGTGCACAAATATTTCAGCTGCTAATATTGGGGAAAGGTATTCGTTTGCCAATTCATATATTTCCCTGTTAGGGAGAGCCATGGAATAATGGTAATTTCCCCTGATTATTATACTAAATAAATCCTGATATAATCTGGTCCTTGTTTCTGAAAAGACCTTCGAACCCCTTCCATAGGGAGGATCGGTGACAATGGCATCAAAGTTGTATTCACCAATCTGTGAGAAGTCACCGGGCCTCACAGTGTAATCGTTAAAACCGTAGTATTTCATATTTTCAATAACCCCGTTTACCATTTTAACACTCAGATCTATTCCAATGGCCTTTATTCCCATCCTTTGTGCCTCGGATAAGAATGTTCCTGTACCGGCAAACGGATCTATTATTGTTCCGCCCGTTTTTACGCCAGAGATATTTATCATGGCCCTTGCTAATAAAGGATTTATGCTAGATGGATGATTGAAGGGTCTCCTCTTGAATGATCTGACTATTTCAGACACGTCCCTTTCGTATATTAGCTCACCCATGACGAAGCCATCGGAATTGGTCAACAGCAGATAGATATCCTCCGGATTTTCTAGATCTACTTTGCCCGGAATATGCTTTGCTACCTCCTTAATTCTAGATTCTGAATCATCCAATATCTTCTCGATTATTTTGTATCTTTTTTCCCTGCTAGGATTTGGGAATAACTTTGCAATGTACTTGGTAAAAGTGACTCTTCTTACTATTTCTTCTATGGATTTGGCTCTGAAAAATACAACTCTATTTTCAATTTTATCTATCTGCCCTTCCGATAACGCTACCAAAGATTTCAGCTCTGATACTCCCAAAGAAGTTTGGTCTCCGGTAATAAGGGCGATATATTGCACACATCCCAATTCTATTATGATTAATTTATTTAACCGGTAGGCATATAGATCTGAATGGTAAGGTACAAGGATGCAGGCGTGGACTTTGATGCTATAGGGAAATTCAGGAATACGTTGATTTCAAAACTAAATCTCCATGGAAATTGGAAGATACCAATAGGCATAGGGCATTATGCCGGATTAATTGAATTGGGAAACTACTACCTTGCATTGCATACTGACGGAATCGGCACCAAGACCCTTCTGGCACTAAAATACAGGTATTTTAAAGAGCTGGGTTTTGACCTAGTTGGCATGAATGTTAATGATCTTCTAGCCATGAATATAGAGCCCATAGCCATGGTGGACTACATCTCATCCTCCATATTCGATCTGGATTTGGCTAGTGATCTGGGTGAGTCCTTGGATCAAGCATTAGCCCAGGCTAAAATATCCATAATAGGGGGAGAGACTGCCTCGGTGCCAGATATTGTTAATGGTATTGATATTGCGGGCACAGTACTTGGGATAGTTGAGAAGGAAAAATTGGTTGATGGCTCCAGAGTGAGTGAAGGGGATGTAATAATTGGCATTGAAAGCAGTGGTTTCCACTCAAATGGTTATTCTTTAATCAGGAAAATCCTAGAGGATAATCCGGGATTAGATCATGAAATTTTCAATGGAGAAGAACTCTGGAAACTACTACTAAGGGGTACAAGAATTTACCGCGATTTAATCTTGGAAATAAATGAAAAGTATAAAATAAAGGGTATGGCACATATTACAGGAGGTGGGTTCAGAAATATTCTGAGACTGAAGAAGATGCTCTATAAGTTCCATATAAATTACGAAATTCCTACAATATTCCATGAAATTATTAGGGTTGGAAATATTGACTATCAGGAAGCCTTCCAGACTTTCAATATGGGAATAGGATTTATGATGATTCTGGAAAAGGAAGAATCCAGAAAATTGTTGCATGAATTCAATGATTTTATTGAAATTGGAGAGGTAAAAGATGGGAATGGAATTACAATTGAACCCTACAGTATTAAGTACGAGAGCTATTACTGAGTTCTCGGTAACATTTATTATGAGCTTCCTGATAAAGGGATAAATTTAAGGGTGGTTAAATGATAGGAAAGTTAGCACCAGATTTTGAGGCAAACTATGTTGTGAACGGAGAAATTGCCAAGAAGCCTTTAAAGCTATCTGAAGTATATAAAAGCGGGAAATGGGTAATACTCTTCTTCTACCCAGCCGATTTTACATTTGTTTGCCCTACGGAAGTAGAAGGATTTGCAGAGAAATACCATGAATTCCAGAAGATGGGAGCAGAAGTAATTGCCGTGAGTACAGATACTGTGTATACACATAAGGCATGGATAGAGCACGATTCAAGAGTTTCCAAGGCCAAATATCCTATGGTTGAGGACAGAACCGGCCAAATATCCAAAGCTTATCAGGTTTACAATGAAAAAACTGGAAATGCGTTCAGGGGTCTGTTCATAATAGATCCGAAAGGAATAGTTAGGTACATGGTAGTAACGGATGATAACGTTGGAAGAAGCACAGAGGAAACCAAGAGGGTTCTTGCAGCACTCCAATCTGGTGGTCTGTGCCCAGTAGATTGGGAACCTGGCCAACCAACACTCAAAATTTAATTTCTTTAAATTTTATTTCAGTATTTTAAAATCTTCAAAATTTCCTTCTTCCTGATATTCCATGATCTTTTCTGTCACAATGGCATCAGGAATTCCATTTTCGCAGTACTGGATGAGTTTTTCGACTGCCTCTGGGCTTCCCTTAAATATGGCTTCCACAGTTCCATCAGCATTATTCCTAATCCATCCGAAAACGTTTAGTGAGCGTGCCATTCTTCTGGTCCTTTCCCTGAATCCAACGCCCTGAACAATACCCTTGAATATTATATGGACTTGCATATTCTTCAGATTGATTGCCTGTATTAATATTGTTACCTCAAAGTAAAATAAATTTTAAATAAATAAAGTTTATTTGTGCACATGACCAAATGGTGGAATATCCTAGCTATTTTGGTAGTGGCCCTAGTATTTCTTTCCATAGGATACTATGCGGGCCAGCTTAGCAATCATACCGCTCAGGCTCCACAGAAGATAGTGGTAACGGACGATTTGGGCAGAAATGTTACCATTTACCTCCCTATTAAAAGAGTAGTCTCCATGGATCCATCCAACACGCAGATGATGTACGCCATAGGTGCAGGTAATTTGCTGGTTGCAGATACATCCTATGATTGGTGGCCAGCTCAAGCTAAGAATTTGCCAAAGGTTGAGATGGACAATGGTACGGCTTCGGTTGAGGAAGTTGTAAGCTACAATCCGAATCTGGTTCTAGCAACGACCATTCAGAGTTCACAGATTATAAACCAGCTGGAAAGCCTCGGGATACCAGTCCTAGTACTTGAACCTAACAACATAAGTGGCATTTACAGAGATATGTATCTCCTAGGCAATATAACTGGCCATAAGTCGGGTGCAGTCAATGAAGTCAACTACATGAAGAACTATATCGGAAACATAACTTCAAAGATTGCCGGATTGCCAAAACTAAGGGTACTTTACATGCTCTGGCCAGATCCAATTTATACTGCTGGAAATGATACATTTATCAACGATATAATTACCACTGCCGGAGGAATAAATGTCGCCGCTAACTTAACTGGTCCATGGCCAATAATAAATAATGAAACTATTCTTCAGGACAATCCCCAGGTACTGCTTGTAGACAACGGCACCGGAATATCCAACATCTCATATTTCAAGAGCAATCCTCTGTGGAGCAACATTTCTGCAGTTGAAAATAACAGAGTATACATTTTCAACCAGACCGAATCTAACTGGATGAATGAACCGGGACCTTTAACAATCTACGCAGTTAAAATGGTAGCCCAATTCCTGTATCCACAGGTATTCAATGAGACCTAAAATCCTAATTTTATTTTCTCTCTTAATTCTCTTAATATTGAACATTTTAACATCTATCAGCATAGGCCCTGTTAGAATTCCATTTTATGATGTGGTAATAACCATCTTCCAATACTTCACAGGAGACCCGTATAACAGAATATATATGCTCATAATTTTCTACATAAGAATGCCCAGAGTACTGCTGGCTGTACTAATAGGTGCGGTTTTAGCAATCTCGGGATTGACCACCCAAACAATTTTTAGGAATCCACTTGGCGACCCTTACCTTACAGGGATAGCCAGTGGTGCGGCTCTGGGTGCAGCAATAGGTTTTCTCATATCCCCTTTTGTGGTTGAACCTTTGGCTTTCGCATTTGCTATGCTAGCTGTGTTCATCACCTTCGTGATATCAAGGGTAGATGGTGAATTCAGCCCAGAAATAATGATACTTGCGGGGATTGCTGTTTCATTTTTCTTTTCGGCCATAGCATCTTATCTTATCTATCTGAGGGAAGTCAATTTGAGAGGCGTCCTCTTTTGGCTTCTGGGAGGATTGTATGGGGCAAACTGGAATGACGTCTTCTACCTTACAATAGCCTCCCTTATATTATTTCCTATAATCTTCTACTTCATCCCAGAATTTGATCTCATGCTCATGGGTGATGAGCAAGCCAAGTCAATGGGTGTAAATACCAAAAGGGTCAAGGTATTCACACTGCTATCTTCTTCCATAGTTACTTCCTTCGCCGTCTCCATGGTTGGAATTATAGGTTTTATAGGTCTTGTATCACCACATATTGCTAGAAAGATAGTTGGAGAGAGCCATCGATTTCTATTACCCGCTTCCATACTGATCGGGGCAAATCTGCTCCTTGCAAGCGATACCATTGCAAGGTCAAATCCCGGTGGTGAGATACCTGTAGGAATAATAACTTCCTTCATAGGTGCGCCTTTGCTCATATACCTTCTCATTAGGAGGAGATTCATTGATCGAAGCAATTAACCTCTCTGTAAAAATCGGAAGCAGACAGATATTAAAGAAAATAAACTTCACTTTCCAGGATAAAGAAAAAATTGCCATAGTAGGTCCCAATGGATCTGGTAAAACCACCCTTCTCAGGGCCCTAGGAGGTATGCTGCCATATATGGGAGAAATAATCCTGGATGGAATGGAGATTCGAAAATATAAAAGGCAGGATATTGCAAAGCTTGTTTCGTATGTCCCGCAGATATTTTACACCCCCTACACCTTCACGGTTGAAGAATTTGTGAAGATGGGCAAATATGTAGACATTAGAAACTGGTGGAACGCTGAGGAAATAGACCGATACCTTGATGATGTCGGAATCCTTAGTCTGAAGGCTAGGTATGTTAATACACTCTCAGGCGGAGAACTTCAAAAGGTGCTTATAGCCAGAGCATTAGCTCAGAATCCAAAAATAATAATGCTGGATGAACCCACCTCGCATCTGGATCCCAAGGCCGCACTAGAAATAAATAAGATAATTACCAATCTGGATAAGACTGTGATTTCAGTTGTCCATGATCTAAATGCAGCATACAATCTGTACAGCAAAATAATGGTCATGGCAAATGGCGAAATTTTTGGAATATTTGAAGGAAAATCTCAAGATTTCGTTGATGCCATTTCTAAAATATATGGGATACAATACGAAATAATGGGCAACAGATTTATAGTGCCCAGGAGCCCGTAGTTCTAATAAATGGTTAGACCTGTTCTGGATATTTTTGTAATAATAGGGTTTCCATACTTCCTCAATATTTCATAGGCCTCGTCATTGTATATCGAAATTATGCTGTCTCCTATTAGAGATACGCTCGACGGAATTCCCCCTAAATCCTCCAGTATAGTTAGAGAGTTTGGAGAGACAAGGTCCGAATCTATAGCGAATTTTCTTCCTATTCTGAGTCCATTTTCCAACGTTGGTCTCTTTATGAACTCCTTCAGTGACGCCTTGCCGTTTTTGATTATTTTCCTTACAATAGATTCAGAACTTATTATTTCCCCTGTAGGCACCTTCTTCTTAAACGGTAAAACAAGAAGGTCGGTATCCTTTACTAATATTCTCTCAGTCACTGAATAAGGAAAGCTGCCTCCTTTAATCCTGATGTGAAGCCCGCCACTTATCTGAGATTGCACATCCCCTAGCCCTGTCCCCCTCTTTATTTCAATTTGGTGTGCCATTTTGTATATCTCCCCTATTCTTGTATAATTTCCTTTTATGGCAGCTATTGTTGTCAATGCTGCGGCTGCACTTAGCCCGAATCCAGATGATGGAGGCAATTCGGAGGTTGAATAAATCTTGCCTTTGAATCTTAGCCTTTTTGCCACCTCCTCCTGTATGGATTTATCCAGAGGGATTCCATTGAATCTTACTTCTAATTCATCTGATGGCTCGATCCTTGTATTCATTCCTGACTCAATGCATATAGCTACACCTTGCGACCCCTTCTTCAATGCATCACTGTATCTATTGGGTATAAAAAATAGCGTTGCACTACCTGGTGAAAAGGCTTTCACATAACTTTCTGACGATTGAGATTGAGACGTCATCTTTATCACCTTTAAATTTTTCAACAATATTTTTACCTACAAGATAAACTATTGTATTTCCGTGTTTCACTTCTTCCAGTCTATTGGCTATAACATAATCCAAATTATACTCCTCAAGCCTTTTCTTTGCCCTGCTAATGAGCTCCTTTTCAGTAACTCCGTACTCTGCCTTAAATCCTATTAAGAACCCACTATACTGTTTCCTCAATTCCCTCAAAAATTTCTTAGCAGGTATCAGATTCAGATTCAACTCCTTCTCTGAAGGAATCTTTCCTGACCTCTTTTTCAAGGTAAAATCAGACAGCGCTGCTGGGACAATAACCATATCGCTCTCTCTTATTTTTGGTATCAATGATATCAAATCTTCAACAGTCTTAAAACTTTCATATGTCAAATAGCTTGGAACCTGTGTTCTCATTATTCCCAGATAATTATGGAGATCAGCACCTAAATAATAGAATGCTTTCATTAAGCTTACGGTGGTTTCCCCCGTTGACAAGTTTGTTATAACTCTAACATCATCTATGGGCTCTGCACTTGAACCTCCTACTACAGCCACCTTCTTGCCAGAACATATGGGATTGAGCATTCTTATGGCACTTGCGGTTATGTATTCGATGTCGGCCATTTTAGCTTTATTTTCCTCCAATATTGGGTCTAGAAAGACAATTCCATATTTTCTCAATTTCTGTATGTTTTCCTTCAGGATTGGATTTTCTAACATGCCCTGATGCATTGCGGGAACTATCAATATGGGCTTCCTTCCTATTGCATTGGAAAGAACTGATGTAACTGGTGTATCATCAATTCCCATGGCTGCCTTTGAAATTGTATTTGCAGTTGCGGGGGCTACCAGAATCAGATCCGAATTGTTAACTAGGGTTACATGCTCTATCCTTCCAGTAAGTTCAGTAACAACTTCGTTTCCGCTCGCATATTGGAGTGAATACGGATGAATAATCTTCATTGCAGATTGGTTCATTACTGGAAATACTGTTGCACCGTGCCTCTTTAATTCGTGTATAAGCTTAACATCTTCTACTGCCGCAATGGAGCCTGTGACGCCTAACACAACCCTTTTACCATCCAGCAGGTTACTTTTTGACCTTAATTCTGTTGTCATATTTCCAAAATCCATTTATTAGTATTGTGTCTACGATAAAAAATTTTAATGCTGTTCATATGCATCATAGATGGAAATATTTGATACCCTCAGCAATAGCCTTAAGGAATTAAAGACCGCAAATGGCAAAAGGTTCAACGTCTTTGTATGCGGCCCTACTGTATATGATAAGCCTCACCTTGGCCATGCCAGAACCTATATCTTTTTTGACATATTCATAAGGTATCTTAGATATAAGGGCCTACACCCCTTCTATTTAATGAACATTACCGATATAGATGACAAAATCATTAAAAAGGCTAATTCTGAGAATGTACCCTACGATGAAATTTCCAGAAGGTATTCAGCTGAATTTTTCAAAATAATGAAGGCATTGCGGAATGAGAGCGTGAACTATTATGCATTTGCTACTGATTTCATAAATGAAATAATAAGTCAGATATCCCGCCTTATGGACAGAGGCTATGCTTATGAGACCTCAGATGGGGTTTATTATAGTGTAGAAAAATTTGCTGATTACGGAAAATTATCACATCAGGACATTTCCCAATTAAAGGCCGGTGCAAGGGTTGAAACAAATGAAAACAAAAAGAGTCCTCTCGATTTTGCCTTATGGAAGAAAAGGAAGCCCAACGAACCCTATTGGGATTCCCCCTGGGGGGAGGGAAGGCCTGGCTGGCATATAGAAGATACCGCTATCACAGAGAGGTTCTTCGGTTATCATTATGACCTGCACGGTGGCGGAATTGATCTCATATTCCCCCATCATGAGGCGGAGATCGCTCAAATGGAGGCAATATCTGGCAAACCGCCGCTGGTAGATTATTGGGTGCATACGGGCCATCTTTCTGTGGAAAATGTTAAAATGAGCAAAAGCCTTGGGAACTTCATTACGGTTGAGGAAATTTTGAAGGACTACTGGCCAGAATCCATCAGGCTTTTGTTCATTGGAATGAACTATAGAGATACATCTAACTTCAGCATGGATGGATTGAACAATTCACAAATTATTGCTGAAAGGTTAACCTGGATTTATAGAAAAGTCGCAGATGTGGAAACACAGAGGAAGGAAAATTATGAAACTTTCATCAACGAGATCACTGAGCCCCTAGATAAAAATATGAACACCCCCGAATCTTTGGCGAATATAAATGCCTTCATAAGATGGGCTACAAATGAACTGGGCAAAACCGATGGCAAGAACGGTGAAATCAGGGCTATACTTGATGATATAGATTCAATATTTGGAATAGTTAGAAAGGCTCCTTTGCCCGAAGGTCTATTGAATACGGTGCTTGAAATCAGGAAGAGAGCCAGGGCAAATGGTGACTATGGAACCTCAGACAAAATAAGGTCAGATTTATCGAAATTGGGAATTAAGATAGAGGACAAGGGGAATGAATCCTTCGCATGGTGGTGAATTAGAAAGGTAATTAATGTTATTCCTGATTTACCATCATGAAAAACATAGCATCCTTCCAAGATATAATCAACCTTAGGACTACCGATATATATTTCATGAAAGTTAGAGAGATCCTAAACAGGGCAGGAAAGAATCCCCATGTTGTAATGGACGTTACCCTTTCGAGCAGAGAATTACCATGGCTTGTGCTATCAGGCTTGGATGATTTCACAGCAATTCTTGAGGGCAGGCAGGTAGATGCATATGCACTAAAGGAGGGGACAATCTTTCCACCGAGGGATATTAATGGAATCCCCATCCCTGCAGTGAGCATATCTGGAAAATATCTTGAATTTGGGCTTTTTGAGACACCATTGCTTGGTTCCATATCCCAGGCTTCCGGTATAGCTACTAAGGCTGCAAGGTTTAAGAAGAGAATAGGGGATTTGCCACTCTCATCATTTGGCGTTAGAAGAATGCACCCTAGTCTTGCGCCATTCATAGATAGAAACGCATACCTGGGGGGATGCGATAAAGTATCAAGCATTATTGGGGCCGAGAGGGTAGGAATTAACCCCGAGGGTACCATGCCCCATTCCCTTCTAATAATCATGGGCGAGGAAAATGGATGGAGAATGTATGATGAAGTAATTGAGAGTGATGCGCCTAGAATCGCACTGGTAGATACTTTCTGTGATGAAAAAGAGGCAGCAGTAAGAGCAGCGAAAGTAATAAAGAATCTTTCAGCAGTAAGGCTGGATACCCCATCATCCAGAAGGGGTAATTTTGCAGATATCATAAGGGAGGTTCGCTGGGAACTTGACAGGAATGGGTTCAGCCATGTGAATATAATAGTGAGCGGAGGTATAAAAGAGGAAGACATTGAAACATTGAAGGAAGCGGGTGCAACCGGATTCGGAATTGGAACCTCGATTTCTAGTGCTCCCTCCATCGATTTTGCCATGGATATAGTTGAAATGGATGGTAGGCCCATTACCAAGAGGGGAAAGTTCTCTGGAAGGAAAAATGTATTTAGATGCCCTAAGTGCCACCTATTCAAAGTGAGTACGGAGAAAAGTGAATATTGTCCCAAGGATAGAGAAATCATGGAAAATGTACTTGAAAAGATAATTGATAATGGAAAAATCATGTACAAAGAGGATTTAAAGGCCACAAGAAAGTATGTTTTGGAGCAATTAAAATGGTTCGAATTATAAACTTATCCAGCAGCGGAAATGATGATACTGCAAATAAGTTACTGAAAATCCTAGATGGGATCAGCATAAAGGGCTTTAAAATTACAGTAAACGGCAATGCCTATGATATATGCATAGAAATCCTAAGCGGCAATGTAAGAGCGCCCACTATTGAAACTTCCGAAGCATTGGGAAGCGACCTTTGCCACTCTGCCAGATCTCAATTGATACCCTGCATTTTTAATCCTGTGAATGACGTAGACAAAATAAAGGTCACTGTACCAAAACTTCCTGAATTTGATCTGAGCGGGAATGGCCCAACCATGTGCTTAGAAATGGAAATAAAATTTCTTGAAACCCTAATTTCAAGAATTATAAATTTAAAATTTATTGACCGCTCTTCCTCTCCTTGACCTTCAATCTCAATTGCTTGCTTCCACATTTTCTGCACTTTTCTGCCCTTATGGGATTAGATGCTCCGCATTTCATGCATATTTTCTTATTGAATATTCTATCCATAGCTTCTTTGAATGGCATGCGAGGTTAATCATTCCAACATATTTATGGTCTTCGATTTGTACGGACTTGCTGATTGATCCTACTGAAAAATTATATATGTAATACAATTGCAGGCATATGGAGGAGCTCCTTGTTCATTTTGATGTTTATAAGGACAACAAGAAATATTACGCTAAAGTAAAGAGTGAACTCGGCGGGCTTAGAGAGTATTCAGCCAAGACATTGGAAAAACTTATGGAGATAGTTGCATTGGATATTCTGGAAGAACTTGAAAACTTATAATGATAAAAGATACTGGTCGGCCGGCGATGTAGAGAAATTTGCTTACTGTCCATTGAATTTATATTTAGCGCTGAAAGGAAATAAGGTGGAAGTATCTCAGGGGATTGAATATCAAAATAGTTTTTTCAAGAAAATAAAAAGGGCAATTAATAATAAAAAATTGTTGAGAGTTCATAATAGACTTTTCATATCTCTCTATATTGCTGCTTTTGTACTGGTTATCACAACAATTCCCTTGTTATTTACAAGGTCAGATATACTAGTTCTTATAATTTTGATTGCTTCCCTCTTATCCCTGCTTTTCGGAACAGCAATTTATCTGCTGACATCTGTGGTAAGGAAACTCAGAGAATCCAGAAGACTTGAGGATTTAATTCTCTATTTCAGTATTGCAAGTCTGATTTTGATACTCATCCTCTATTTCTACTATTCCTTTAGAAATGATTTTGCTTTATTCGCTATCATTCTTTCAAACATTATAATTCTTTCAGATACTTACAGCTTCTATAAGATATTAACAACTTCTGAAATCATGACAATAAACGAGATTGATCCGGAAAAGGTATATTATATGGAAAATGGCGAGAATCCTGTTCTCATAAGCGAAAGATGGAGGCTAAGGGGTGTCCCGGATTTAATATTGAAAGAAGAGGACCAACTGGTACCAGTGGAGATTAAGAGTAGTAAAAAACCAAGCTCAGTACCCTTTTCTCATTTGATGCAGCTAGTGGCTTACGCAGTATTAATAGAGGAAAATTACACATATGAGGTGAAGTATGGAATTTTAAATTATCCCAATGGCATATATAAAATTGAGATAACTGAACATTTAAAATTCCTGCTCGAGAAATTGCTTCGGGAAATGGATCAGATGGTGGAAACAGGGGTAGCGCATCGTAACCACAGCAATCAGGGGAAATGTGCTGGTTGCTTCAGGAAGTCTATGTGCCCAGAATCTCTTTCAAAGTGATATATCTTCCCTCTTTTGCAGAGAACTGTGCCCCTAGATGCATGGCTGTTGAGATAACTCCATCGTAAGAGTTTGCTATTTTTAGCCCCTTGCCGACAAAGTCCTTTATCTCTTCCCTATACATATCTACCTTGGGGACCTCTCTAATAATACCATTTGTCTCGATCTTTGAATCCACGCTAGTGGAGAAGAAATTCTTAACTCTGATATATCCTCTTTCTCCCTGAATCACGAGATCGTTGTTTCCGTCTGGAATTTTTCTGCTGCTGATCGCTATAGCTGTCCTTGATTCACCGTAATCGAAAATGATATTGAAGTGGTCATCAATGGTCCTTCCCTTGGGATAACTTGTTGCAATTAACCCCTTTGGTTCCTCTCTGAAAATGTTATATATTGCGTCCATGACATGTACTCCAGTTCCCACAATGGAGCCTCCTCCCACCATGTAATCTACACCCCACCATGAATCGTTAAAGTTCCTAGATGAGAAGTGAGACCACTGCCCGCTCACTAATCTTATTTCCCCCAATTCTCCTTTTGAAATAGCTTCCCTTACATAATCCAAAGATGGATGGAATCTAAGATGGAACCCTATGGACAGCCTAAGACCTTTTTGCTGCGCAATATCATGAAGTTCCTTGGATTCCCTTACGCTCAATGTCATGGGCTTTTCCAGAAGCACATGCTTGTCATGAGTTAAGGCCAATTTGGTGAATTTATAGTGGAGATAGTTAGGGGATGAAATATAGGCGGCCTGGAAATCTTTGTGCATCATTTTCTCAAGATCGTCAAAAAATTCAGCTCCCACTTCCTTAGCATATTTTGTCCCTTTCTGCCTGTCCGTAGAGTAAATGGCTGTAATTTTATTATCAGAACTCAAAATGGCAGGCATCACCCTATTAATGGCGTGGCTTCCCAACGACACTATACCGAATTCCATGAACAGCCATAATTTCTTTTTTCAAAATTTTTGTGTTATTCTGGCGATTCTCTTAAGCATAAGGGGCTGCACCGTGAGTGATAGGAATATTATTATGGTGACCAGTGCCTGTACCACTTCCCCATACTGAATCAATGTTAGATTTTTTGAAACGAAACCGAGGTATAAGAAGGTCGTACTCAATATTGCGGGGAAAACACCCCTGGTTCCTTCCAGACCAATCAGTAGTGCATCTTGAAATGTTATATTTCTGTCAATGCTTACTGCCAGAATTGTTGTCAGGGGCCTTATTATGAATATAAGTGCTAAACCTATAATTATTCCCTGGAGCAGGAAACTCCTAAGATAAACCAACGAAGCCGTCGCCCCCAAAAATACGAAGACAAATATTACTACGAAGGATGCAAGTTTATCCATGAACTCCTGATATTCCTGCTTTTCCCTATCCTTCGGCATATAGTTCCCAGCCAATATTCCAAAGATTGCCACTGCCATATACCCTGAACCCCCAAAGAATATGGTTATAGTATAGCTGCTGATCCCAAAGAGAATTAGAATTTCTGTGTAGTAACTTTTGAAATCCGTTGGGAAGAGCTGCCTCAGCTCATATGCAATAAAGAACATGCCCAGGGAGATTAGAACTGGGGAAACAAATTGTGACAGAATTATGTAAAAAATGGGATTTGATATGGTGAATTCGCTTGATTCCAAGTAAGGCAAGTATTGAGGGAGCAACAATGCAATGACAATTATCAACATCATGTACGAAAAAGGATCGTTAAAAACTGCTTCGGTAATTAATAGTGTCGAGGGAATTTCCTTTATCCTTGCCTTCTTCAATGATGGTATTATGGATGCTGGGTCCGTGGAAGAAAGTATGGCTCCCAACCCAAATCCTGCCCACAAAGGAAGCTTAAAAGCATATATCGTAATTATTGCTACTCCTATTCCAGTTACAAAAAGAACGAAGGTTATTAGTGTGAAAGTTGGTTTCCAAACCCTTCTGAGTGTTATTCTGGACAATTTGGATGACTCCGCCAGTATTATGAACATTGCCCCTATGGGCCCTACGTAGTTGAAGAAAAGATATTCGATTTCCTGCCTTTGAAATATTCCCAAAACCGGGCCAAATATTAATCCCAATATAACCAAATAAGGAATGTAGACAGTACCGGTCACCCTTGCAATAACAGTGGCCAAATAACCAATGAGTAATGAGATTGCCAGGTAAAGGAGGAGCGAGTACATTAAAAAGGCAATAAAAAACTGATTATTCTTTTTATCTGTTTTTCCAGGCCTTAGGGTATATACCCCTGTCTATGAAAACCGTTTCGGGCTTTATATCGTTTCCTTCCCTCTTTCCCATGGCTAGCAGTTCATCTTTAGTTGATATTATTCTTACAATATCACCTTCCCCATAATCTTCCAGTATACCTGATCTGTAAATTTTAGATCCGTGCGCCATGGCATCCACTGCACTGTCCTTTATTCTGACAAATGGAAAATCATTTGTGATTTCTTCTGGATCAAGAATTATTTTATTCAGGAGCTCAGGATTACCTTGCTTGTATAATTCATAGGCATCCTTTAGTTTCTGTAGAGTTACCATTTTATCTTCTCCAACAGGACCGCTTCTTATTCTTCTCAACTCAAGCATATTTGCTCCTACAAGGAGTGCATCGCCAATATCCCTGCAGAGTGTCCTGATGTATACACCCGATTCCACACTTGCCCTGAACAAAACCAGTCTCCCCTTCTTTTCCAATAGCTTTAGTTGGTAAACTTTCCTCTTCCTTAGGGTCCTTGCAACGGCAGACCTCACAGGCGGGAACTGGTATATTTCACCAGTGAATTCCCTGAAAACCTCTCTGATACTGTCTTCCGGCACGTCCTTATGGAGTATCATAATTCCTACGTACTCCTTCCCTTCCTCGTGTAAATAGTCGGCCAATCTGGTAGCCTTCTCTAATCCAACCGGTAGGACACCTGTAACATTTGGATCCAGCGTACCCACATGCCCCGCCTTTTTGGCTTTAACTATTTCCTTTACCCAAGAAGACACCTGATGGCTAGTAGGGCCTCTGGGTTTATCGATAACAATAAACCCAAAATCAAGTCTCTCCTCTATGGAACGTTCAGACGGTCTTTTGCCGAATATCCAGGACATCCTTAATCACCTTCAAAACCTGTTCTGTGCTCAAGTCGGTGGAGTCTATAATAAGATCATATATTGATAGATCATTGTAATCTGCTCCATAGTACTTCCTATATCTTTCAAGCTCAGATTTTTCTCTTGTCCTCATGGCCTTTAAAACATCAGAAGAGGATTCGCCCTCCCTGCTTCTCATGGATCCTATTATCCTCTGAACGCGTACTTCCTCATCCGCAGTAATGAATATCTTGATCGCTGGTATGCCATTCCTGTAAGCGAGCCATCCTGCTAGCCTAGATTCTACTATTATGTTGTCTTTCCTCTTCATTTCCTCCAGGAGATATTTATCAAGCTCCATATCAATTTTTGGATCATTCTCTGCCATTCTCCCAAGCTCTTCAAGGCTTATACCTAGGGATTTCGCATAAGCCCTGAATATGAGTCCTCCGGTAATAACTTCCAGATTATATTCCCTCGCGAGACTGTTAGCGATAGTAGTCTTGCCACTGCCCGGGGGGCCGGAGATAGTAATCCTCATGAACTAACACTTCTCTTCAAGTATAGCAGGCGGAACGTGTACTGTATTGGATAGGAAAGTACAAAGCTGAAAATCATGTAAAGCAATATCCACAAGTAAAAACCGTAATAAGCTTTCATAAGGTCACCTACTCCGAAAGGAGATTTAACTGTGGATGTGCCCTGCTGGTGTGCCACAAACATAAAGTTAATGAGCCAGGCGAATATTAGAACTGAGATCAGAAGAGTAATGTAGGTAGGTTTCATCTGCTGCTGTGTCATATCCATGGTTTCAGGGAGATACTTCATCTGTTCTCCCCTTATTCTCTCAATTTCTTTCTTGTCATTTCTCCTAATGGCCTCTCTCATCTGCTGTGAAAATTTCCTGTTTCTGTGTTGAATCTCCGCCATCTTGAAGTAATCCATGAAGAAATGCCTTGCCCCTGAGTTGATCAGGGCCGTTATCAGAGCTGCAAGAAATATTGTTATAATTGGATTCTGATAATTGAATCCTATTACTGGCTGAAGTATATAATACATGGGTAGAGAGAAATAATATCTTATAATTGGAGTTGTATAAACAAAAAGCAGAAGTATCATTATAAACAAGTAAGTCATCTGAGTTCTAACTGATTTTCGCATTGCTTCTTGCTGCTCTTTTGTCATTGTATTCTGGCTCATTTCCTCTTCAGAACCTCCATTATCTTATTCGCAGCTTCCGCTGACTTATTGTTCTCATTGCTCACGACCATGAAGGGTATTCCCATGGATGATGCATATGCAATTCCGAACATCCTATTAACTTCAAGATGCATCCTTATCTCCGACTGAGATTCCTCGTCCCTGTGCCTTTGCACGTCCTTTTTCCTTCTCTCAAAAATTTCGAGCGGGTCCGCCTCAATGGAGACAAGAAGTTCAGGATTTATTGCCTTTAGAACATGGGGAGGGAGGCCTGGAAGATATCCTGAGGGAGTCTTTATGGAGAAGTGTGTATCTATTATAACATCTTTCAATTGGGAAAAGTACATGGCTGCATCTGTCTGTATTTCGGTTTGAATATCTATTGGAAGTTTCCTCATTTCATCCCTTGACTTCGCGTAGCCCTTTTCAGTGGCTATCTTTAGCATTACATCCCCGTAATTCTCAACTCTAAAACCAGCTCTTGTTAACTCGTTGAGAACAGTAGTCTTTCCAACCCCGGGTATTCCTCCAATGATTACTCTCATTTACATACCTCCAAACAGATCCCTCATGAAGGGATACATTTCTGATAGTTGCTCTTTACCCATGGCCTGGTAGAACTGTATAATAATTCCCACAGTTAGCAATACTCCCGTTCCAGAGGCATTACCCACTGTCCCGATCAGGTCGGCCATAGCAGCCAAAGCACCTACAGCTGCCCCGCTGAATACTGTTATGGCTGGAATGTACTTGTCAAGAACCTTCTTCAGGACTCTTGGATCCCTCCTGAAGCCGGGAATTTGCATACCTGAGCTCTGTATCTGCTTCGCTACCCCTTCCGAATTCATTCCTGTGGTCTCTATCCAGAATTTAGCAAATAATACTGATGCACCCACCATAAAGGCCACATAGGCCAGCACATGCACTCCCATAGCCCATGGTGGATGATGGAATAGCTCAATAGTATACGCCTGAGGATCAAGCAGGGGGAAGAGCCAGTTGGCAATACCGTTCGGATTACTGAGATACCATGCAAGACCTCCTATGGGGGTGGTGGGTTGGATATTCAACTGCTGGGCCAAGCTCTGGGAGGGATAAGCTCCCAGGTACCAGTTATGGCCTAATATAGGCACCTTCTGCAATGTGGGATTGGTCCAGAAAAGCAATGACCACATGGCCAAGTTCGCCAGGACCGCCGAAGCCAATATAACAGGTATGTTGGAAGCATACATCAGCTGAATGGGATACCTTCCCCTCGCTCCCCTTGCCCTCTCATGTGCTAAAGGTAGCTCCACCTTCACGGATTGTACCCAGACCACTAAGTAAAATACGAATATGGTTCCAACTAGTGCAATGACCGGATTGGGTTGGGCAAATAGTATCCTCTCAAGGCTCACTGAGAATAGCTCCTGAGCGTTTGACTGTGTAAGTAAATAGAATGTCTTGGGTATTGTACCAACTGGTGGGTTGGTCAATGATAGGGGCTGATTGGTATTGGTAGGCACCCAGTTCAGTGTGCCTGTAATTAGTGCTTGAGATACTCCTGCTGCTATGAACAAAGAAATACCAGAACCTATACCCCATTTTGATACGACTTCATCCATGAGGAATACTAGGTATGAGCCCATGAACAGCTGGAATATGATAAACATCCTCGCCAGCATCAATCCATATCCGGGCATGAAGCCATTCATGGCTGATATAAATGAAGGGTCAGGTGGCAAATATCCAAATACCTGAGGTATAGCTTCAACAAATATCATTAATATAACCAGAAGCTTCTGGGCCCCCTGATAGAGAGCTTTATCCTCAGATTTTGTAAGATCAATATTTATTATCTTGGCCCCTACGAACAGCTGCATTATAATGGATGCAGTTACTATGGGACCAATTCCCAGATCCATTATGGATCCGGCCTGTCCAGCGAATATACTTCTGAATGATGCGAACACATCTATAATCTGGGACCTATCCAATCCATAAATATATATGTTTGAAAGTACAAAATATATTATAAGTATAATTGAGGTCCATAGGAACTTCTCCTTAAACCTCACATGCCTGCCGGGCTTCTTCACAGCGGGTAGATGGTTTACCAGATTCTTCCAGCCATATAATTTCGACCCTGGCCCATTGTAGCTTATTAATAGATAAGTGAGATAGTATAGCGGGGCAACTGAGAGGGACAATACTGTAGTATATACCCTATCGTAATGAAACGCCCTATAGAAAAGGTAAACGTTAAAGAGGAATATGACCAATACCGGAATAGCGGTTGCCCTATTCCTCTTTATCTCCATCTGTTTCTACCTCTCCGCCTGCATTTTTAATCTTCTCAATGGCCCTCTCCGTAGCCTTGGCAACCTTAACAACCATGGGCCTCCCAACCTGGCCTCCGCCAAGCAGGACGTCATAACCCATTTTGTTCAGATCAAAATAGAGCTTATCCTCCTTAATCTCCACTAAGCCTTGTGACATGAACTTTTCATAATTCCTATCCAACTCACCCACGTTGATTGCCTTTACTTCCTTTTCAACAGCGTGCCTGACAAATCCATGGGATCCATAATGATCTGGCTCGTATTTTACCATCCAAATCCATCTGTGCTTGCCAAGGCCGGCCATGCCACTGCCTCCTCTCTTTCCCTTTCCTCTACCGGCCTTCTTGCCCCTTCCATAAAGGGTTCCCCTATATTTCTTAGTTTTTTGCCTGACCAATTTTACCACCCTCAATCATTCTATCTATCAATTTGTTTATTTCCGGTCCCCTATAACCAAGGTTTCCTCCCAGTTTAAAAGGTTCCTTGGTCTTTCCATAACCTTTCCGGGGGGGATTCATCCTAAAAACTGGTTTAATGTCAGGATAATCCTTAAGTTTTATCTTTCCTTCCAGAAGCTTTTCCGCGAAGTCCTGTATGCCTTCGAACCCGTTTTGCTTGAGCCATTCCTCAGTTATGGGTTTATCACCCACAAGCTTTCCCCTCTCCTTGAGCAATTTTACAAGATGTTCCTTGTCAACTTCTCCCCAAGTAACGTAGTCCTTAACCTTTTTCAGCTGCCCTATCATATCCTCTGGAACAAGAACAAGATGATTTACTCTATGAAGCCTCAGTTCATTTAATGCGTATTTTATATCAACCTTCGTATGATTTGAACCTCTAATCTTTACCACTGCGTACATGCATAACACCACCTTTATATATTGGAGTAGAAAGCACCAATTTATCATTTATCTTGAATTTTGCAGTTTCTTTAAGAGCGTTGAATGTGGCGTAGGCAAAATTTACCGATGTCTTGGTATGCCCCTCCGAGAATCCCCATGTATCTGATATTCCTGCCAGTTCAAGAACTTTCTTGGGTATATCTCCAATAGCCAGTCCTACTCCCTGTGGAGCGGGCTTTAGATAAACCCTAACAGATCCTGATTTCCCGACTACCTCAAAGGGTACGGTATGGCTCTTTCCGCAACCGCATTCCCAAGAACCGCATCCTCTTTTTATTTCTATAATATTCATTTTAGCATTTTCCAGCGCTTTTTCAATGGCGTCTCCGGTTTCCCTGGCCTTTCCATGGCCTATCCCCACATATCCGTTGCGATTCCCAACCACAACAGTGGCCGCAAACTTCGATTTTCTACCGGAGTCTGACATTTTTTGGACCATTTTGATATCGATTACCTCTTCTTCCAAATTTGGAAGGAGCATATCCACAATCTGCGGTTCCCTTATGGGCATCCTAGTGGCAAGAACTTCGGAAATGGTCTTAAGCTTTCCTTCCTTGACCATTCTCCCAAGCTTCGTCTTAGGCGTCCAATCCATTAAATTGTCACTCATAATAACTCCTCCATAGCCTTTTTAACTATTTCAATTGATTTACTGTCAATAGATTCTAGATGCTCCCCCTTTAAATGTTCCTCATCGGGAAGTAGACCCTCATCTACTGGTACTTCTATACCCGCGTCCAATAGGCCCTTTATGGCTGCCATTAGCCTTCCTCCCTTAACAACCTTCTGCAGGCCCAGGTCAGCGTAAACCTTGGTGATACCCTTCTTTTTTGCCCTTAAACCTGACATATATCCTGCTAGATAGGCCGATGGAACATTGCCTGTAGGAGCCTTCCACCCAAACTTCTTCAGTTCAATTGTACAGCCATGCGAGACAACCCTATCTCCTGAGGGTCTGTATTCCACTATATCCACCCTTGTGTGCATTAGTGATTTCCTTATGACCGCCCTAGGTACACCTGTCTTGACTAATGCTAGCCTCTTCCTGTAATTGGTCTTGTTAAGCCTTCTCCTCTTTAAAGGCATTATATACCTTGAATGCATTTAATCACCCTTTATTAGACCGAAATCTTTCAAATGAGTCAATAACTGTGAAGTGTTTCTAAATACTCCACCTTTGATCTTCCTGTAATATTCCCTGTATAACTTCTTATCAAGCTTCCCAGTGTCTCTTAGCTCCCTTAACTTTCTCCTCATGGCCCTTACATTCTTTATCCATCTTTCCTTGGATGGTTCCCTGGCATTTCTTGTTCCCTTTCTGGATCCGGGTCCTTTCCTCCTTCCCTTATCCTTTTGTGATTTGAGTTTTCTGTAGCGTGCTCTTGAGTTACCCTTTTTGGGTTTCTTCTGTATTACATTCCTCTTTATTAGTTTCCTTACATCCTCCCTTGTAACAGCTTCTGAAACCTCTTCATAGCTTTTTGGATCTATCCAGACCCTTGATTGACCTACCTTCAGTAGCTCTGCAGCAATCCTCTTCTGAGTTGCGAGCGTTGGCACTTAGATCCCCCCATTAAGAATCTTAATACCCATGGACTTTGCCTTCTCCACTATCTCCAATTTTTTCTTCTTTCCGACGGTTGCTGAAATTCTTATGGCTTGAGTTTTGGGGTCAACCTTATCTAGCTGGGAGATGTTGGTTATATAAACCTCTTTGAAGCCACTGGGATGTAGATACCTAACCAGCTTTGGTCCCCTGTATCCAGATTCAACAAAGGCGTGCCTGTACCCCCTTTTCTCTCTAAGCTTAGAGTGCTTTCCGCGGGGCTTTCTCCAGGCATCCCCGAGCTTTTTATATCTGAACCACTCCTGCCTGTGAAACTCGGGCCTCTTTCTGCTCATCTCATTTCTTATTTCCAACAGTCTTAACATCTCTTTGCTCATTTCAGGCTTCAAGTACATCACCCTTCTTTACTATGTAAATTCCATCCTGGAATACTCTCGGATCAAAGTTCTTGATCTTGCTGAGCCTCTCTATTTTTGCAGCAGTATTGCCTAAAAGTTCTAGATCGTTACCTTCAAGTGTTACAGTGTCACCCTTAACTGTTACCTTTACGCTGGGATCAATCTTGATCTTCCTCGGAGATTTTTCACCTAGGAAGTTATCCAGAGTAACTTCGTCCCCCTTAACTGTAACCTTAACTGGAAAGTGAGCATACACAATTTTCATGGTATATACAAACCCCTTTGTCACACCAATGAACAGACTCTTTATTATAGATTCCCATGTTCCTACCACTGCCTTATCGTTCCTCTTATCCCTGAGGGTATAAATTCTGATCCTCTTTCCGCCATCAAGAAGTTCCAGCTTAGCGAATTCATATAGGAACTTCTTCTTAACCTCTCCCCTTGGACCCTTAACAGAGAGGATGTTGCTGTTGGGATCAAAGGAAACCGAAACCCTTTCTGGAACCTCAATAACTGTTTCCATTTCATTCACCTCAATAAATATAGGCTAATGCCCTGCCACCCAAACCCTTGGATTTGGCCTCCACGTCGCTTATGACACCTTCAGTTGTCGTCATCACAATGATACCAATATCCTGGGCTGGAAGGTATCTGGCCTCCCATTTTTCAATCTCATCCTTCTTTATAGAAAATCTGGGTGTTATCACACCACAATCGTTGATAGTCTTAGCCAGCTTGACCTTAAATATGCCACCTTTTCCATTTTCACTGAACTCGAATTCCTCTATGTATCCATACTTCTGGAACACTTTTAACACATTTCCAACCAGATTGGAAGTCCTCACTTCAACATAGGGCTTCCCAAGCTTTGCTGCGTTTTTTATCTTGATTAAAGCTTCATTTAATGTATCTCCCATTTTTTATCCCCTCACGAGAACTTTTTGAATCCCAATTCGGGCGCAACTTCCCTGAAGCATTGCCTGCATAGCCTCAAACCGTACCGTCTAACTATGCCCCTTTTCCTTCCGCACCTTTCACAACCTCTATTTCTTCCGTAATTTTTCTTTGGCCTAAGCACTGGTTGAGCCATTGTTAATCAGCCTCCACTATTTCCAATCCATAATTTTTCTTCATAAATTCCATCATTTCTTCTCTCCTTATCCTGATTTTTTTGGGAATCGGCCTTCTTTTGAGTCTCCTTCTGCTTATTCTGAAGCCGCCTCTTCTCTTGAACGTGACATTTATGTCCATTCCAAAGATTCCTATTTCAGGATTGTATTTCATTCCCTTGAAATCAGTATAATCCGAAATACCAAAGCTAAAGGTGGACTGCGAGGAAAAGGAATAACTGAGTGCTTTATTATTTTTTACCCATAGTGCTTCCCTAAGGAACCTATCGGCTTCTTCTCCCCTCAAGGTTACCTTTACACCTATGGGCTGCCCTTTCCTAATTGCAAATTCCCTGTTTGTCGCCTTAACAAGTGTCACCGTAGGGGTTCTTCCTGTAAGCAATTCTATAACCTTCTTGGCCTTCTCTATCTTTTCACCTGCTTCACCAACGCCTATATTTATGGTTACCTTATCAATTACCACATCATCCATGGCCATTATGCCACACCCCCTATCTCATTGGCTGATCTTCCAAGGACAAATACGTTTGAAACTGTGGTAGTGAAGTTATCCTTAGTATCGACAGTATTTTCCTGATAGCTTCTGCTTATTTCTATATCTTGAATTTCAGTTATTGTGCCCATGTGGGCTCCTCCTGTTATGTATACCTTGGTGTCCTTAACTAGTGGATGGTGATCAAGAATTTTCTGGTCTGGTAAGGATATTTTCAATGTATCTCCTCTCTTAATATTTTTCTGATCTGTAACAATGGTCCTCCCGTCATGGGTTCCAATCTGGATCTTTCCACCTTCCGTTATTTTCTTGGATGTAACCTTCACGAGCTTCCAGGAGGATTCCTCTGGTTTAATTTCCTTCAGCCTCAGTATTCCATTTTCATCAATGAGAACTCTGGCGAAGATATTTGCAGATGGAATTGTAATAACATCCATGAAGCCTATTGGGAATTTATAATTCTTTACAATTCTACCATCGACCAGAACCTTCCCCGAAATTATAATTGATTTGGCTTCCTTTGAATTGTCAGCAAAATTCAGTATATCTCTTATGACAACTAGCAATGGTATAGAACGCTCAATTGGATGGGGACCGGGAACAGCTCTTACTGCCCAGTAGTAAGTTTTCCTTGGTTGTTTCCAGGTTTTTGGTGCTGCCAATCTCTTTAGATGGTTACTCATTCTCTTTCACCTCACTATTCCCTTCATCATGCTCCTGTGATTCGTTGTTTTTTTCTTCACTCTCTTCCTTCTCAGAGGTTTCCTCTTCCAATTCTTCAACAACTTTGTTCTTTAGCTTTGCCAATTGGGCCAATTTATCCTTCCTTATTTTATCATCAAGGTCAAATTTGACTATTATAGTATTGGAAGCATCAATTTTCCTTGGCTTCATTTTACCATCGGCCTTGGATATGTTAACATTCTCTATTATTAACTTACCTTCGCTCCTCAGTACCTGAAGCACCTTGCCTTCTTTACCTTTAACATTATTCTTGTCATCCTTTCCAGCGTCTCCCCTCACTATCCTAACCACATCTCCCTTGCGAACAGGGAACTTCTTGATCCCGTATTTCTCATACAATTCTTTTGATAAATGAACATTTATTTTTTGCACCATATCACCTCATATAATAGTACTTGCAAGGGCAGCAACCCTTGGCCATCTCTCAGCAGCTTCTTTGGCTACGGGTCCCTTAATTTCAGTTCCCCTTGTTTCACCATTATCCTGCACGAGCACAGCTGCATTGTCTTCGAATTCAACCATTAATCCATCTGGCCTTCTGAATGCCTTCCTCTGTCTTATGACTACTGCATAAACTACCTTTCTTCTCATCTCAGGTGTTCCCTTTTTAACTGATGCGATTATCATATCCCCAACCGAAGCTACAGGCACCCTATCCTTGGTATTGTGGTATGCCTTCACATTTATGAGGGAAATAACCTTGGCACCCGTATTATCAGCGCATTCAAGTTTTGCGCCTAAAGGTAAACCCCTAATCTGTCTACCTGCCAATCCCTTCATTCTGATCCCACCTTTTCAATTACAACAAATGAAACTGATTTGGCCAGAGGTCTGGAATATGCTATTCTGACCTTATCCCCAACTTTCACATGGATGCATGCCGGCAGATGTGCGTGATATTTCCTAAATCTCTTTTCATACCTCTCATACTTGGGGATTTTCCTAACATATTCTCTCTTCACGATAACAGTTCCCTTCATGTTTAAAGCTACTACTTCCCCCTCAATAATCGGAGACTTCACATTCAATTCCCCGTGGAACGGGCACTTTTTGTCCTGGCAAACCTCTTCTGGTGCTTTAACATCAATACCTATATTCTTCATATTTTACCCTTCCTCCTCATTTTTCTGATTTTATCTTCAGGCCTGATCATCAGCCTGGACATATCATAAACTTTGCCCTTGATTTCTAGATCAACTACCTTCTTGGGTAGCATGATTTCCCTACCCTCTTCAATCATATATATCATATTTTTTGATTCCTTAAATACGACTCCTTTCTTGTTCAGCAGGCTAGGATCCTTTGACCGGACTACCTTTACATTCTCACCTATTATGTCAGTGAACAAGGGATTCATTGGATCACCTCTACTCTGAAACCCATTTCCTCAAGTACTTTTTTTACTCTATCTCTCTGATCTCCCTGAAGTTCAATCTTATTATCCTTCACTGTACCACCTGCAGCAGTTTTCTTCTTCAATGTCTTAGCCAATTCATATATATCCTCGGCCTTGGTGTCAAATCCTGAGACTATAGTGACGAATTTGCCGTATCTCCTCTTATCCAGCTCAATCTTTATTACCTGCGTCTCCCTCGCAATTTCGTCAATAGGAGTCAGATCCTTAAGGAATCTATCATCCCTCATTTTTCTTCTCCCTCATTATAGTCTCAATTCTGGCGATCTGCCTCCGGAGAGATTCAATCTTTCCGGGGCTTGGTGGCGCTCCACCCATTGCTGATATGCCCCTTTCCCTCATCAATTCCTCTTTAAGTTCATTATACCTCTTCATGAGGTCATCCCGGCTCATTGTTCTAAGTTGTTTGATCTTGATTTCTGCCATTTAATTCACCTCCATCGATTTCCTTTATAACTATGTCATCCGGCAGTTTTATGTCGCTTCTCAAGATCTTAACTGTGACACCTATTATACCGGGTTTCGTCATTGCAACAGCTCTTCCCTCATCGATATATTCTGAAGGGTAACCCGATGATATTATTTTACCAGCAGTATATTTAACAGCCCTGGCTCTTTCGCCGCTCAATTTACCTCCAATCCTAACCTGCCCTCCCCTAGCTCCTGCATCCATGATCCTCTTCAAAATGCTGTGACCTGCCCTCCTATAATGCCATCCCTTTTCTATGGATCTGGCCAGCCTCTCTGCCATGATCTGAGCATTAAGAGCAGGCTGCTCGGCAGGTTCAACCTTGATTAATGGGCTGTTCAAATTGAAATTCTTCTCTAGATATTCTTCCATGCTTCGAATCTTCTGACCCCTGCGCCCTATGACTAATCCGGGTTTTTCAACCCTGAGAAGTACAATTGTATTCTGTGGCGTTCTCTGAATTTCCAGGCCACCGAAACCAGCGTCACCTATCTCCTTAATTAAGTATTCCTTGATCAGCTGATTTCTTATATTTTCCTTTAAAAACTTCAATTCCTTCATTCTAATTCCTCCAGAATAATCTGAATGTGTACCCTTTCCCTATAAAACTTACCGCTAGATCCAAAGGCTTTGAACGTATAATACTTAATTGGCGGAGCCAGATTTGCCACGGCACTTTTAACCACAAGTTTATCAGTATCAAGTTGTTTAAATTCAGCGTTATTTTCTGCATTCTTAAGGGTTTCAAGGAAATACTTGGCCGCCTTCACAGGATATCTTCCCGGACCCACACCCTTCCTATGTGAAACCGAATCAAGGAATTTCCTGTACGGAACTGCTCTCTTTTTCGCAATTACATCCTCTAGGAATTCCTTTGCCTCATCAAGTTTCATACCCTTTATAGTTCTAGCTACCTCTAATGCATCCCTTGGCGATATCGGGGAATTTGGATAGGTTGCCTTCGCAGTTTTCTTGTCATCAACTTCAATTACATACTTCATATCATCACCTTACTTAAGCGGCAGGAACTTGGAACCCCTTGTAGCTCCAACTCCAGGACCTGAGTGCTTAACCTCCTTCCTTGTCATGACGAATTCACCAAGGTAATGACCTATCATTTCCTCCTTGATTGTGAATGTCTGGTATTGCTTGCCATCGTAAACTGATACTACTTTACCTACGTACTGTGGAAGGATAACTAAATCCCTTACCCTTGTTTTAACCTGATCTCTTTCTAATAATTTCTCGTGCAATTTTTTCTGCTCGGAGTTGTAGCCTCTTTTCAATGATCTCCTTGCCCTCGCTGGTAGTATTTTAAGGAGATCCTCCATCTTCATCTCAAGGAGTTCTTCTAATGTTTTCCCCTTGAACAGCAACTCCTTTCCTCTTTCCGTTATACTCTTGGCGCTCTTTCTCTTGGTTCTTTTAATAGCTTTAGTGGATTTTAGCTTCTTATCCTCTGCCATTTCATTTCACCTTCTTCTTTTTAGGAGATAACCTGCCCACTTTTCTACCAGGTGGAGTATTCCTGCCAACGGTAGATGGCCTACCAACATGCTGATGATTGCCACCGCCATGTGGATGGTTTGCAGCGTTCATAGCAACTCCTCTGACAGTATAAGGCCTCTTTGCCCTTGATTGATAAGCATGAACCTTCTTTCCGGCCTTCATCAGTGGCTTAGTATTTCTTCCTCCACCGCCAGCTATACCAATGGTAGCCCTGCATGAAGGTAGGAAATCTTTTAAGTCACCTGACGGCAGCTTGAGGGTTACCTTATCGCCATGAGCCACGACAGTACAGAAGGATCCAGGAGTCCTTGCAATATTCCCTCCGGTACCTGGCCTCAACTCTACATTATAGACCAGCGTTCCATCTGGTATTGAACCTAGTGGTAATGTATTCCCCTCAATTGGCTCTACATTAATTCCACCCCTGACTCTTTGACCTACGAACATGCCGCTGTGAGCCAGGAATAGAGCTTTTCTATTATCATTAAGCTCTACCAATGCCAATGGAGTATAATGTCCGGGGTCCTTTACAAAATCTACTACTTTTCCTTCCCATGATTCCATCTCTGGATATTTCAAATCCGCATAAAATCTATGGCTAGGGCTCCTGTAAACCAGACCACCGCGACCTCTTCTCTGTGGAATTATTCTCTTTCCCATTATATCACCTCAGAATATCCCCAACTTTGTGGCAAGCTCCTCAGCTGAAAATTCTGATTTGAGCTTTACCACCGCTTTCTTTCCTTCCTTATCTCTCATAACATTTACCTTATCGACCTTCATGCCTGATATTTCTTCTACCGCCTTTTTGATATCAAGTTTTGAACTATTCTCATTGACTATAAACCAAATCTTATTTTCCCTCTCGATTTGAAGCATGGTTTTTTCTGTCACATAGGGCTTGATAAGAATATCATATGGATTCAAAGGTTCCACCCCCTTATCTCTTCAAGTGCCCCCTCCGTAATTACCATTAGCCTTCCTGGGTGAGCTCCAGGTGCCAGCACATAAGCATTAAGCTGATTTGGAGTTTTTACGTCTACACCGGGCAGATTTCTAGCAGCTTTACCTATCTTTGATTTATCCTTTACCACCAGAAGTATACTCTTAGGAGTTCTGTATGGCCTATTTCTGCTCTTTCCCCTTCCAGCTCTTATCTTTGTCCCTTCCTTAGCCCTTATTATGTCTTCGTAAACCCCTATTTTCTTTAATATTTCTGTCAAATCCTCAGCCTTCATCACTTCTTCGATTTTATTTTCAACAACTACAGGAACCTCCTCTGCGTTGAACTTGTGACCCCTGCCCCTAACCAGGTCTATGATGGATGTTGCTGAGAGTGCAGATAATTTCGCCATTTTCCTCTGTTTTTCATTTATCTTCATATCCCAGACTTTTTCCACCACGGGGTGATGGGCGCTCCTTCCACCCCTTGCATTGGACAACATTACTCCCCTAGTTGTACCTGCTACCCTTGGATACCTGGCAATTCCGTGGTTCGGTCCGAGATTATGACCTACCCTTCTGTTTCCTGCGAACCAATAGGTACCATAAGGAGTTCTTGAATTTGACATATATGCATTCACAAAGAGGTTTATTAGATCCCTCCTTATGGGATAAGAAAATGCGGGCGGTAAATCCACATTTTTTATCTTTTCTCCATTTACATTAACAACTGCAACCATAAAATCACACTCCCTGCTTGCTTTCCATGGATAGATAAGTAATCTTTATCTCCTCCACATCTGGAACCGTCTGCCTAACTGGATATCTGAACTTTACAATTCTCTTCACTGGTCCTGGAATGGATCCGTGCAATATTACATACTGATTGGTAACTTCGCCATAATTAACAAAACCGCCCTTTGGAGTAATCGGCTTTTCCCTTGGATCTGCAACAAGAAGTATTCTTTTATTGAACTCAGTCCTCTGATGAAAACCTGTCTGGCCAGCCTGGGGAACTGTATTCCTAACCCAATCCGGGTGCCATGGTCCCAAAGTACCAATCATCCTCCTATGCTTCCTGTTCTTTCTGGGAAGCAACTTCACACCCCATCTCTTAACATGGCCCTGGAACCCCTTACCTTTTGTAACAGCTATAATATCTACAAATTTTCCTGGGCCGGAGAATTGATCAAATGTTACTTCCTTTCCAAGAATAGACTTTGCATAATCAATTCTTTCCTTTACACTGCCTCCCCCTATTCTTATTTCTGTTATATCCCCCTTCTTCTTTCCCAATCCCTTAACTTTTTTATTTTGGATTAAGGCTATGACATTAACTTGAAATACCTTTGAAAAGTCTATTTGTTTTTCTTTCGCTTCTTTGGGGACTGGCATTATTCCCTTGATATCTTTTAATGAATTTTTATCTAGCTCTTCGCCAACAACATATTCACCATAGGTACCTTCACCATAATATCGGACTCCGACTATCTTTATTGGTGGAACTTCCACCACAGTTACAGCCGAAGCCACCTCAGTTCCTGCTGTATTGCTATATTTTCTGTAATCTACAAAAAGGGCATGTGTCATGCCGGCCTTAAAACCAACGAATCCCAATAGCTTTGGACCTTCCTTGATTTCAGGCCAAGACCTGATATGCGGTACCAAAGATGCAGCCCTCTTTCTGGGATAGTATCCCATAGACCCATGTCTCGAATGATTAGGTGTCGCCATATATTATCACCGGTTGCATAGCCGTTGCGTCTTCAGTCGGTTTAACCATTGAGCACCGACTAACGGGCACTATAGGCCCATAGACGTGAGGCTAATGCTTACCTGATAACACATAATCTTATATAAATCTATCATAAGAGGACAAACCCCGGAAGTAGCACATAGAACATTATTAAAACATATTTACGATCTGTTAGAATATAGTAACCTATAATAGTGAAAAATTCATTCATCTCAATGGCCCAGTCATACGATTACATAATTGTTGGTGCAGGCGTTTTAGGCCTCTCAGTTGCTAATTACCTATCAAAAAAGGGGAATTTTAAAATTCTGGTCTTGGAGAAACATGGATCCATAGCGCAGGGTAATACCAGTAAAAGTGCAGCAGGTTTCAGGGACCTATTTACAAGTGAACTGAACATTAAAGTTAGCAAATCCTCAATTGCATATTATGAATATGTTCATAATAATTTAAAGAATTTAGGTCTAGAGAAGATAGGGTATTTAATATTGGAGGACGAGGAAGCGGTTAAGAGGCATGACAAAATTATTCCAAAATTGAAATCCCATACAGGGGTTGATTTGGTGGACGAATCAGACTTAAAAGAAATAGGTTTGAATACAAACCCGTCCGATGATGAGGCTAAAATGATGGAGCTTCCTCATGTTGTCCGAGGTATTTTTGGGAGGAATTGCGGCATCATGGATCCTGAATTGATTGCACAGCACTATTATGAAGAGGCGGTTAAGCAGGGAGTAGAATTTAAATTCAATGTAGAAGTCAATAAACTAATAATAAAGGGTTACCCAGAACTCGGAATTGAAGGAGAGCCGTTTACTTGGCAAGATGTTAAGGTGACAGGAGTTAAAGCTAATGACTTAGAGGTCGAGGGAAATGTCATACTTGCAAATGATGTGTGGGTTAACAGGTTGGCTAGGCCTGCAGGAGTAGAAAGTTTCGTGAGCCCCAAAAAGAGACAAATATTCCAGCTCAAGGGGGATCAGATTTCAAAATTTTTTAGGAAAAATAAGTTCAACAATTATTCAGGAATACCATTTACATTCTTACCTATGGTTGAATTTTATGTGAGACCTTCTTTTACTGAAAATTCAATATGGGTAGGTGGATCAGATGAGTTAAATAGACCCATAGAAGTAGAGGACGATCCACTTCCAGAGAGAGAATATTTTGAATACAATCTTGCTCCAATTCTTAGGCAATATTTCGGTGTAAATAATTTCGAGCTTTCGGGAATGTGGGCCGGACAGTATTCAATGAATTACATCGATCTGCAACCAATAATTTTTGGCGATAATGGAATTTACATCGTATCTGGATCTTCCGGGAGCGGGATTATGAAGGCAGATGCTATCGGTAGAATTGCTTCATCATTGATCACAGGTGAAAAGATAACTGAATTGTATGGTGGAGAATATATAAGAAGTGATGCTCTGACAATAGAGAATAGAGATCATGAAAAGGAAGAGTTCATATTTTAAATTTCTCAATCTCCATTTTTTTAATCGAAGTTTTCATTTTATTGATTAGAGCTCTTCCATCCATTTAAACCATATAATTTCGAAATCCTTGCCCATGGATCCCTGTAATTGCCTCTCGCAGTTCAATATATGGTTCAACGATTTCTCAAGATATTCCCTGTATTTCAAAAGCTCAGAGTTGCTATATTGATAGAGGAGTTTCTTATAGGCATTTAGAATTCCTTCATAACTTTCGTTATATTCACCATAATCGTTTAGGCACTCACAAGTTTTAATATATTTTTTTAATAAAAAAATTATATTGGAGATTAATAACTCCCTCGAATTTATCTCCATATTGCCTCATTCGCATTTCGAATACCCACAGGTCCTGCAAGTTAAACATCCATTTTCATTTACCAGGGTATCATTACCACACTTTGGACAAGTCATGAGGTTGGGTTTCTTTTCCTCTTTTTCCTGGGGTACGCCAAAGAAGATGCCTTGTGTGAGAGTGGTTTGCGGAGAATAACCCTTCATGGCAAACTCAATGGCCTTGGCAACTCCATCAGGCACTGAAGTTATCTTGGCACCTTCAACAAAGGTTGTACTTTTTCCCTTTATACCTGAAAGAGCCTTGATGATCTTTAAGATATCTCCGCCCTGCTGCAGATATAGGGATATCAACCTGCCGATTGCTTCTGAATATGCCTTTTCTTCAGATCCAGATTTTCCTACATTAACAAAGACTTCAACTGGTTTCCCGTTCTCATCAAAATTCACTGTTATGTATACTTTCCCGATATCTACTAAATTATAAACGATAGTTTTGCCGGTAAGGATCATAGGCCTTTCGTATTCTCCGTGAACCTTGGTTTCCTTCTTTGCCTCACTCTTTTCAGTTATCAATATGCCCTCCCTTGAACCTTCTCTGTAAACGGTTATACCCTTGCAGCCTTGCTTCCAAGCTTCCATATATATATTTGCAACTTCTTCTACTGTTGTTTCACTGGGCAGATTTACTGTGGATGATATGGAGTGGTCGATATACTTCTGTATTACTCCCTGTAATCTGACTCTGAAAAATGGATCTATTTTATGAGCTTCTACGAAATAATCTGGAAGGTCTTTCTCATCCTTTACCCCATAGAGTTCCATATACTGCTTTACCAGAGGATGATATACCTTAAATTCTGCCTTGCTCAATGATTCTGACCTTCTCTTGTAGGAGAATGCAAATATAGGTTCTATTCCAGATGATGTTCCTGCGAGTATGGAACCACTTCCAACTGGGGGAATGGTGAGCATGGCAACATTTCTCAAACCGTACTTCTCTATCTTTTTCTTTAGATCTTCTGGGAGCCTCTGTATAAAAGGACTCTTCATGTGCTTTTCAAGATCGAAAGCGGGGAATGTTCCTTTCTCCTTGGCTAGCTCAGTGCCTTCATCATATACAATTATCATTATGTTTCTGAAGAGATTATCCACAAATGCTACTGCTTCCTCGGTGTCGTATTTTATTTTCATTTTAGCAAGCATGTCACCTAATCCAGTAAATCCAACCCCAATCCTCCTGCTTTTCTTGGCTTCCTCGGTTTGCTGCTTCAATGGATGTTTATAAAGATTGTAATCAACCACATCATCCAAGAATCTCACAGTATATCTCAATGCCTTTTCTAGAGAAGTCCAATCAATTTCTGGATTCTCAAATGGATTCTTAACGAAGTACGAAAGATTTACGTTTCCAAGATTGCAAGCGCCATAGGGTTCCAGTGGTATTTCTGAGCATGGATTTGTTGTCAATATTTCCATTCCGTTATATTCTGATGTGCTCTCTCTCTTCATGGTGTCCCAGAATATTAAACCAGGTTCAGCCCAATCCCTGGCTGATTTAATCAATTCGTTCCATAGATCCCTGGCTTTCACTTTCTTTTCTATCCTGCCTACTTTATCGTTTTCGAACCTCAGGGTGAAATCATCATCATTAACAACCGCATTCATGAATTCATCTGTAATTTTAACAGAAATGTTTGCATACCTTACTGTTTTAAGGTCCCTTTTGACCTTTATGAAGTCGAATATATCTGGATGATCGACCCTTATGGTTATCATTAAGGCTCCCCTTCTTCCTGCCTGACCAATAGTTCCGGTTGTCTCAGACATGATGTTCATGAATGATACTGATCCAGTAGATTTCAGCGCCGCATTATTGACCGGTGCACCTTTTGGCCTCAAAATGGATATATCTGTTCCAACACCTCCTCCCAGGGAGTAAGTTCTAGCAGCTTCCTTTGTCCATTCAAATATAGCCTCCAGGGAATCGTCTCTTATTGGTATGACATAACAGTTATTCAAGGTTGCTCTTCTTCCATATTTTTCCTGTCCGGCGCCAAAAAGTATCCTTCCACCAGGAACCATCTTGAAATCTTCCAATAACCAATAGAAATTCTTCTTCCACTCTCCCCTAATGTTTTCAGGTTCAACAGAGGATATCTCTGTGGAAACCCTCTCCCACATTTCCTCTGGAAGTTTTTCGATTAAATTTCCTTCGCGGTCTTTCATAGCATATTTATCTATGAATATTCTTGCTCTCAACTCATCTCCGCCGAACCATGCCAAAGTTTCTTCAGGTAGTTTGTCAATCCTCAATCCACCAGCCTCATCTGACATATCTCATCATCCACCCTTAGGTAAGTCTAGCTTATGCATCTATTGTTATAAACAATTTTTCTATCCAAATTCTGATTACGTATGGGTCTGTTAGGCCAATCTATGTCCATACCTAAATTATCACAGTATTAGCAAGAGACCTCCATTAAATCACGAGATTATTGGCCTCGCACCTCCAATTTAACTGGATATTGCGATTATGTGAGAGGATAATCCTAGTATTATCAAAATTGATAATTTAATTATAAATTTTTCTAGGTAAAATTATCGGATTTACTTGATTACATAACCATTCTAATTCGATGATCCTAGGAATATTCATTATCAAAATAATTAAGATAAAATATAAGTATAAAATTTATATTAAGAAGAATATGTCAGTTGGATTTACACCAGAGGATGAGAAGTTATCTGCCTTATTAATTCAAATGGGAGTTCCGAGGAATGTAGCAAAAGCGTTAGTTTATATGAAAGGGAAGGAAGAAGTTACTTCCGTTGAAATTGAAAAAAATGCAAATTTAAGGCAGCCAGAAGTATCAATCGCCATGAGGATCCTTAAGGAACATGGATGGATTATGAAGAGGGATATTAAAAAAGAAGGAAAGGGAAGACCAGTTCATGGTTATAGACTTGCGAAGCCCTTCAATGAAATAATAAAAGAACTGGAAGAGGAACAGAAAAAGAAAATTGAAGATATGCAAAACGTTCTCGGACAGATTCAAAATTTAGTTTAATTTTATTATTTAAACTCTGATACTATCCCATCTTTATAATAAAGAACCACTGGATTGAAGTTTATAAAAATCCCCGTTTCAATTACGCCCGGAATAATTTTTATTGCGTTATTTATTTCTTGCAGCGATCCCTTTAATAACTTCTGGTTGAGCCTGCAGTCAATTATGTAATTACCGTTGTCGGTTATGAAATTACTCCTCAATTGACAGCTTAAGCCCATTAAGTTGAGTTCTCTAATAATTTGCACATAAGAAAAGGGTAGAACTTCTATGGGGATGGGCATTCTTGACCCTATGCTCTGTACCAATTTTTCCTCTGTAACTATTATTATGTATTTTTTGGAATAGTGTGCCACGATCTTTTCCCTTGTTAAGGCTCCGCCTCCCCCTTTTAGAAGATTCCTATTTTGATCTACTTCGTCGGCACCATCTACGGTCACATCTATCTTTTCTATGTCGTTTATACTTACCATATTCAGGCCCACTGTTTTACCAAGTACTTCAGTTTCCATGGATGTAGGGATACACGTAACCTTCTGCGCTAATTGAGAGGCCCCCAGGGCCTTTATAAACTCGGATGCCGTAGTGCCTGTTCCTAAACCAACTACATCACCCGGTGAAATATATTTTAGTGCAGACTTTGCTACAACTTCCTTAGGGTTCTCCATACTTAATCAGCGTCCTCAGAGGATCTAGAGAAAGCATAAAAGGATAACCTATGGATGGTACAACCAGAAGTTCATTTTCCTTCTGATTAATATCCAGATCTATTTTCTCCTGTCTTAATCTCATTAGTAGGGCTATATTATAATCTAGTTGTGCGTGCTTAATTCTTTCAAAGAGCTCTAAACCTTCTTCAGTTAATTCATATATGTCGTCCTTAACGTTCCTTAAAACATCCATTTCAATTAACGGATTTATTCTTCTTCCCAATGTGATTTTTGTAAAATTTTTGATTTCCTTAAGATTGATCCGACTATCATTGACAACTTTCTTCAATATGAAAAAAGATGCACCTTTAGAAGCATATGACAGAAGCCTCTTCATTTCCCTGTCAAATGCTGCATATTCAAAATATCCGTTAAATTCGTGATCATATTCTATCAATCTATTTTCCATTAACTTTCTTGAGTGCCAGTCCACTATTTTCGCATCTGTACCTGTCAATTTTCCTACCCCAATATCAGTCCTTCCAGGAACCAGGGAGACATAGCTGAATATAAGTGGGAGTACCTCTTCTCTCAATAGCTCCTCGTCATAACCAGTGAAATCCAACACATCAGTAATTTGGTGCATACCTTTCGTAACTCTTTCTGAGGTCATTGCTATCTACATGAGTATATACTTGAGTAGTACTTATACTAGAGTGTCCCAATAGAACCTGAATGATCCTTATATCTGCACCGTTCCTGAGAAGGGAGGTCGCAAATGTATGCCTGAGAACATGCGGTGTAACCTTCTTATCTATTCCCGAAGATTTAGCCAGCTTCCTTATTATCCTTTCAACAGATATAGGGGAAATGTATTTGCTTCTCTTAGTGGGGAACAGGAAATCTGCTTTTGGATTTTGAGATTTTATTTCATGGATGTATAGGTTAAGGTCTGTCAATATGTTGTCTTTGAATAACACTATTCTATCTTTATCACCTTTACCAGATCTTATTCTTATGGATTTTCTGTTGAGATCAATATCGCTCAATTTGAGATGGCACAATTCAGAGACCCTTACTCCTGTATAAGCCAGCATTTCTATTATCACTTTATCTCTTAGTGTTTCAGCATTCTTTATTAAAGCCCTGACATCCTCATCTGTCAAATATGTTGGTACTCTTTGAGGCCGCTTAGGTGGCTTTAACTTAGAGAGTTCATTCAAACCCAAGAATGTAAAGAAAGCTTCTAGGGCCCTTATGTGTAGATATACTGAAGATTTTGAATAACCTTTTTCTATGACCAGGTATTCCTTGTATTTCTCTACTGCTTCCATGTTAATTTTTGACTTATCATAACCGATGAACTCCAAAAATTTCTCCGAAACATACGAATACATTTTAACGGTGTTCCTGCTCTTTCCATTAGCAAGCATCCTGTTCCTGAACTTTTCCACGATATCTGCTTGCAATATCTGCTGTTCTGTCATAATGATATAATAAATTATCTGACGAATTTAAGATTTTCGTCATACAAATTAGCTTTTAATGAAGTTTTATATTCCTCACAAAAGAATAAATTCAAAAAAGTATACAGAATTGAATGAAGTTTAATGAACAAGAATATAAATTATTGCAAGAAGTAAAAAAATTCTCTGAAACCAAGGTAAAGAAAAGAGCTGAGGAAATAGACCAGCGTGCTGAGTTTCCCACGGACCTGGTAAATGAAATGATCAATATGGGACTATTTGCGATGTATATACCTAAAGAATATGGAGGCTTAGGATACTCATTATCATCATTGATGGAAACTGTGAGGATCATATCAAGATATTGTGCATCCACTTCCTTGATTTTGGATGTTACTGTATCTCTCTTTGCAGAGCCGATCATCCAATTTGGTTCCCCCGAATTGAAATCCAAATATTTACCAAATATAGCCAAGGGCCATATAGGCGCACTTGCTATAACTGAACCTAATGCTGGCTCAGATGCAGTGGCAATAAAGACTGTGGCAAAGAAAAGGGGTTCCAGTTACGTAATTGATGGTTCGAAAACATTCATAACCAATGGAAAAGAAGCTAAATACTACCTAGTTAGCGCGATGACCAACCCTTCTTTAAGACATAAAGGTATGAGCCTTTTTGTTGTAGAAAGGAATTTCCCGGGTGTCAAAATAGGAGCAGAGTTCCATAAGCTTGGAATCAGAGGTTCGAGCACTACTGAAGTTATTTTTGAAAATGTGGAAGTACCCGAGGAAAATCTTCTCTATAAAGAAGGAGATGGCTTTAGGATTGAAATGGAAACACTTAATGTGGGAAGGATTGGAATTGCCTCTCAGGCCATAGGAATCTCCGAAGGAGCACTAAGCGATATTATAGATTTCGTAAAAACAAATCCGAAGATAAGGGAATATAATCAGTTCAAGATAGCGGATATGGTTAATAAGGTAATGTCAGCAGTAAGGAATTATGAAGCAGCTGTGGAATATTCTGAATCTGGAAAAAACTCACCTACACTTAGTTCAGTATCGAAATTGTCGGCTGGGGACAACGCTGTTGATGTAACAACTATGGCCTTGAGTATCCTGGGTTTGAAGGCTTTTGAACTTTCCTATCCCACAGAAAGGAGATTCAGAGAAGCAAAGATTACTCAAATATACGAGGGAACCAATGAGATTCAGAGGTTGGTTATTTCAAGAGAACTGATTAAAAATAAAGAAAATTTCCTAGAGACTTAACTGTTCTAAATTATATTTCTCCACATCTAATAATTTTACAACCTTTTTTGCGGGTTCATGTTCCAGTGTTATTATCCACTGTTCCTCATAAGCCTTTTCCAGAAGTTCCTTCTTTTTGTAGAAGGTATCCATAGGATAAAGATCATAGGCCATGATATAAGCAGGTTTTATATGGCTGGCCGTTGGTAGGAGATCTCCAAAGTATATTACCGTCCTATTCCCAGCCCTTAATATTGGAACCTGGTGCCCCTTGGTGTGTCCGCCGGTTTTCATTATTTCCAATCCCGGAAATATCTCTTCATCCCCTCTGATTATCTCCAATTGTTCGTCCAGATTTTCAAAGTTCATATAATTGTAATTTGGCTTGGTTTTCTCATTTGGAAATTTTATCTCTTCATATGTATCTTCCTGCATGTAATACTTGGCATTGGGAAATGTGGGTACAATGGAGCCTTTGGCCCTCATTGTGGCCCATCCTGTATGATCCAGATGCCCATGGGTTATTATTATGTGTGTGACATCCTGCCTCTCTATCCCCATAGCCTCCAGATTTTGAATTAAATTTCTCTCCCTCTTAATATCATAAATAGCCAACTGCTTTTCATCAAATTTATCCCCCATCCCAAGGTCAACCAATGCTGTATATTTTTGATATCTAATAATCAGGGTATTTGTGCTCAATTCAATCCTATTCTGGTCATCTGGTTTGAAAAACCTTTGCCATATGGTCTTTGGAACCACACCAAACATTGCACCTCCATCTAATTTGAATGTCCCGTCATCGGCCATAAGAATTTCGTAATCGGCAATTTTCATGAGTCACAATGTCATTCACATATTATTTATTTTTGAATAGTTCCTGTATAATATCTCCCTTAGGTCTTAAGGGTTTTCCATCTAGCAAAACATCGCTATCGCCAACTTCCAGCAAGATATTTGGAATTTGGAGGGGTATTCTGTATTCGCTATTTGCAATCACTATGACAGCACCCGATGAACTAACTTCTACTGCTTTATCCACTGGCAAATTCAGAGCTATGATCTTTTCAAGATGTGAAGAATGCAATTGAAAACCGTGCCCCAGGACGTATGTTAACTCCAGAAGTGCCCTCGCTAAACCACCTTCAGCTAAATCGTGGACGTAATATACTTTATTGTCCAAAAATGGAAGATATCTTTCGATACTTAGATCTGTAATTTTGGTCCTAGCCTCTAATTTATTCAATCTTTCATAAAAATATCTGTATTCCAATCCCAGATTTCCCATTAATATAACCTTATAAGGTTTCTTTACTCTATTCAGAGAAAATCTTGGTTTTCTTGTTACTGATAGCAAGGATATGGACCCCGATATTCCTTCTTCTATATTTCCATAATCTCCGGTATGGCCTGCCAGCAATTTTATTCGTCTCATTTTAAGTATTTTCAGCATGGACTCCATAAATTTTTCAAACTTCTCACCTGCACCCTTTATATTTTCGAAATCAATCATAGCATACTCAGGCCAAACTCCGGAAGTCAAAAAATCATTCAATGCAAATATGAAGGACAGTTGAGCATTCTCCTCGGGTTCGAGAAAATTATAGAACATCATGGGTTCGATTTTAGCAATTATATCAATCCCTCTCTTGGTTGTATGTGAATAATCCCAGCCAATACCATTATTCTTAACCATTGCAGATCTGTGCTTCTCTATAAAATAACTTAATCTATCCAATCCTATCTTTCCCATGCATTTCTCAACATAATTTCTTTTAATCTATTTTTATTTATCATCCTGTTGATACTTGACTTTAAAATGGAGGATGGGGTTCAAATATCAGCCATTGGAGTAAGGGACCTTAACATTCAACACTTCTTGAATTATTTGAATATGGGCTATGCCGCCGACATGAACTATCTTTTCAGGAGTGATTCCATAATGAAGAGAGAATCCCCATACCTCATAGCGGGATGGGCAAAGAGCATTATCACGTTTAATATCCTTTATAAATTTGAAATGAAAAAGGTCCAAGCCCCTTATGCAAGGTTTGCTATGTATTCCGTCTTTAAAGATTATCACCTGGTTATCAAGGATTACATTGAAAACTACCTCACGGAATACGGCTTATTTTTGAACAATAAAAGGATATATGTGGATACAGGACCATTAATGGAAAGGGAAATAGGGAGGCTAGGTGGACTGGGTTGGATAGGCAAGAACTCAATGCTCATAAACAAGAAGTTGGGAAGTTACACATTTTTGGGAGAGGCTCTGGTGGATGTAAAATTAGACGGAAGCTTCCAAATAACTCCTGATATGTGCGGCAATTGCGACCTCTGCATAAGATCATGCCCTGTGAATGCCATTGATAGGGACAGGAAAGTGGATTCCAACAAATGCATTAGTTATCACACAATTGAGTCTCGCAAAACTATACCCCTGGAGATAGGAACGAAGATGGAAAATATGGTATTTGGATGTGACATTTGCAATGATGTCTGTCCTTGGAACAGATCGAGAAAGGGACCAACCATATTCGCAAATAGAAGAGAACAGATAGAAAATTTGAAGGTTGAGGACCTCGTCTATATGGATAATGAGAATTTTGTTACGAAATTTGGAAGCACTCCTATCAGGAGGGCCAAAGTTGAGGGCTTAAGGAGGAATGCGGTAATGGCTCACTTTAATATATACAATGATGATAAATTCCTCGAAGAGGTATCAAAAGATTTTAGGGATCTTGGAGGACAACAAGCGGCTGAAATTTTGAGGAAGATAAAGTTATAAAAAAGCTCGAAATCAATTTAGGATTGAATCAATTTTAAAAAAAAATTAGACATCAATAAAATCCTATGGTGAATATATCTGGGTAGCTGTTATCACTGTTAAGCGTTCCTGAAACATAATAATAATCCTGTAGATAACCTACGGAGGATGCTGCTGGATTTGAAGTGTACCCCCATTGAACCTGCCCAGTGACATTGAAAACGTTGAGATAATAATCCGTACCATTGCTCAGGTAGATATTGGGCAGAGATATGTTATACCAATATTGATTTGGATTTACCTGTACGGTTATGTTGGTTAAGATCTGAGATCCCCACAGCGTTGTCCCTATGCTTACATTTACGGTTCCACTACCAGATAGGTATAGCACTAAATAATTGGCATAGGCACTCTTAACTGGTGTGAACTCTTCTGATTCATTGGGATAATAAAGGTTAATTGATGTGGAATTAACTGATGCGAGTATGTATTTGGATGGTGTTGAATTATTGGGGGGGCTAGAAGTTGGTGTGGGGCTGCTTGAGCTACTGTTTGTGGGATTTGAAAGATTTATTTGATCCATTATGAAGTTATAGGCATTTATTGTACCCCATCCTACTACAAGATTATAACCATCGGCAGAAGTGAATGCACCATTGGAACCGTTATAAATGAAATAAAATGGAGGACTGCTGCTTAGAGATCCGTTTGCCTGCATTTGCCCTAGCTCATATATCAATGGATCCATGAAACCTTCCATCTGACCTAGATAATTATCCATGTCAGCAACAAGCCCAGCTACTAAAGGCGATGCGACCGATGTACCCCATAGTGTCTGATATCCAGAATTCCCCTGATAAGTTATATAAATAGACATATTTGCACCATCGGCTGCAATATCTGGTGTTGCTCTTCCTGAACTAACACCTGTTATGCTTGAATTGCCCTGAATTGCCTGATTGGCCATGGCACTGCTGGTTTGCCATGATGGCTCCGCAAATATTGAGCTCACACCTCCCTGTGAACCATCTCCCTGTTGAGGTTCGTTATACCAAACAGCTTGAGACAGAATTCCTGTTGTACCACTTCCATTGTTACTTTGGGTTCCGCTTAAGGTTGTTTCAGTTCCTCCAACAGCTATGGTTCCAAAATTATTGTAGGCCATGGTTGCGGGGAAAGATGGAGCCGGAGAGTTTGTATTCCCATCATCTCCAGAAGATGCCAATACTGTAATCCCCCTTGCTGCTGCTTCCTGTTCATACTGCATCCAAGCAGTATCATTGGTGTCCTGCCCTCCCCAGGAATTGCTTATAGCAACAAGGTTATTCAATGCTGGAAAACTTGATCCATTATTTAGAGCAGTTGCAAATGCCTGATCGAGGTAATTTTGGGTCGGGGCTGGACCATATATTTCTACAATTGTCGCTCCAGGTGCCATGCTTCCAGCCATTTCTAAGTCCAGCGTAGATTCAAAATTTGCTTGTGTTGTGTCATAAGCAGCACTTGGTCCAGGTGCTGGTGCACCATCGATTGGGTATCCATATACTTTTGGTTTCGGTTCGTTTTGTGGCAATGTACTGTTGAAATAATTAGATATATCTGAAGGTATGAAAGGTGCCACTAAACTTCCGGAAGAATTATTACCGGACCACAGAATTGTAACTATCGTTTTATTAACCGGATAACCCTTGGTGAATAGAATATTTGCCTGATATGCCTCCTGGAAATCTGAACCATATAGCAATTGAGTCCCATTCGAATTTACGAATAGAGGTGAGATCTTTGCCACATTCATATTATTGAGCCCAGAAATCTGTGCTATATCTGCCACCATTGGGCCAGAATAACTTATGGGGGTTATTGGTGCGTAAATAATCTTTCCATTGTAATCTATTTTTTCAATATCCGTGTGGAATATATTATCAAACATCTTTACTGTTCCATAAACAGCAATTGACATCCTATCAGAATATACAACCACTTTGAAACCGTAGGACTCAAAATACTTGGCAATTTCAAAGTAATCCTTATTATCGGGTGAAAAGTATGCCTGGAATTCGCTGAGGCTCATATATTTGTGATAAAATTTTGAATGTGGATTTTGCAGTTCGCTTAAATAGGCATTGAGAACTTTTTCATTTCTGAGTTTTAGGGATATAAAAACCATTATCTCTTTATTTGGATTTAATTTGCCTGCAATCTTATAATCCTTCAGAATCACTCCTGTTACGCTCGCTGGTAGAATGACTCCCTGCTGCCTATGATCATTTCCATAGAATGCATAATTCATAGAAATCATGGTTAGAATAGCCACCAATACAATTGCGATAAAAATCGCCTTTTTGTGCATAATTGTTAAATTACACAAATATATAAAATTTGCTCCACAATATGTTTACATTTTTAAAAAATTTATAGCTTTGACATGAAAAATCTGTATGAAATAAAAATTTCAAGGCAATTGAAAAACTTAATACTGCAACTTGAATGCCTGGGTATGGCAGTGGTACGTCTCATAGTTACTCAGATTTCATCGGTGATAGATGATGATGGGAATAGAGGAAAAGAAATAATTCTTGAAGAATTTAAAAATAGACCGAGTATGGGTGGACCTCAGGAAATTGGGATCTTTAAAGAGATGATGGATAATGTATTGAGAAATCTCGGGCAAGGGTTTAACATTCGCAACCAACCTAAAATCGTTCTGAGGCTTAATGATGAGGAATATGAATCTCTGGGGATTAAGTTTGAAGTAAACGATATTTATGAAGTTAATTTCTCAGAGGGAAAATTACACTTTAACAAGCAGACTGTTTAGATTTTAGACAATAATATGAAAAATCCATACAAAAATTTTATAAGTTTTGATAAGCTATTATCTTAATGATTGATGATGACGATGTCCCCGAGATAATACGGGGACTAAATTATCAGACTTTGAAGGCTATCGCAGATCGCGACCAAGAAGAGATAAGCTTGGAACGTACCATAGATGACCTTCTAAGGAACAAAGACAAAATTGGGAATGGATATTTCAGGGATAGTATGGAAAAAATTTCCCGCAAATACTATCAGATGGGAAATGATCTTGTTGATGAAAATGAGTATATGAGGGCTCTAGACATGTATACTAAATCAATAAAAATCTCAAAGAGGTACCTAGGTAGGCTAGCAGTAGATTCCTATTTTAATAGGGCCATTACATTTGTAATATTGGGGTATCCCAAACTTGCTCTGATGGATCTAAATCGCATAGAGAAGAAACCACCAATAAAGCCAGATATTTTCTATCTCAAGGGGGAAATCTACGAGTTCATGGGTAAATATAAGATGGCCCAGAAGATGTATATGAAATCATATCTCATCGACCCGAGCTATGAGAAAGCCAAGAATAAGCTTAATAAAAATATATTAATTCTATGATTTTTGATTTACTGTGGAATCTTCTCTACAATTTAGCCAAGGTGGTAAGAGAATGCTTAATAATTCTAAAACAATTAAGGTTTGAGGTAGATCTATTTGAATCCAGTTGATTATTCTAGAGTCCCCATAAAGAGATATGATCCCGCTACCAGAATAAGAACTCTGGATGCACCAACTCTAGTTCCATATACATTAGAAGAGGTTGTTGCAGAAGCTTCAAGATGCCTCGGATGCGGTTTATGCATTCAGGGTTGCCCTGCCAAAATTGATATTCCGGGATACCAAATAGCCGTTGCTAATGGGGATATTGAAACTGGGTTGAAGATTAACTTTGAAAAATTGCCTTTTGTAGCAGTGTGTGGGAACGTTTGCCCGCATCCATGCGAGGATAACTGTGTCCTGGATGACAATCATGGATCCATTGCTACAAGGCACATAAAGAAGTTCATTGCTGAAAATATAGATGATTATGGCGGAGTATTGAAAGTTAAGAAAAATGACCTCGGAGGAAAGGCAAAGGTTGCTATTATTGGTGCAGGCCCCTCTGGATTGACCGCTGCTTTTTACCTGACAATAAATGGAATAGACGTTGAGATATTCGAACAGACTTCAAGAGGAGGAGGAATGATGTTTCATGGCATTCCAGAATTCAGGCTACCCAGATTTTTGCTGGATAAGGAAATACAGCACATTCTATCCTATGGTGCAAAAATTCATTACAATACAAAGGTTGGTAAGGATATTCAATTTATGGACCTGATGAATAATTTTGATGCAGTTTATATTGCTATTGGGAATTGGAAGCCTAACAGAACTCATGTCAAAGGCGAAGAGCTGAAAGGTGTTTATCATGCATTGGAATTCCTGGGCAGAGTAAACCAAGGAGAAATGATAGATGTTGGAGAAACTGTTGCAGTAATTGGTGGTGGATTCACCGCGTTTGACGCTGCAAGGGTTTCCTTAAGATTGGGCGCTAAGAATGTTTATGTCCTCTACAGAAGATCCAAGGAAGACAGGCCAGGCTACCCGAGCAGCAATGCAGAGGAAGAATTGGAAGAGGCTGAAGAGGAAAAAATTGAATTTGTTTGGGAAGTAAGTCCGTTTGAATACGTTGGAGAAAATGGAAAGGTCAAAGGCATAAAGTATTGGAAAAATAAAATGGTTGACTCGGGAAGTGGCAGAAAGGAGCCTGTGCCTATGAAAGATCAGGAATTTTTAATGAAGGTCGATACAGTAATAGAAGCAACCGGCCAGAAGCCGGATCTGAGCTTCATACCTAATGAAATTCTATCAAAACTCAGAATGACCCAGGGAGGAGACCTTATAGTTAATCAGTACAATATGACAAGCTATCCTGGCATATTTGCTGGAGGAGATATAACAAATAAGAGAAAGGATATTATATCAGGAGTTGCAGATGCTGGAAGGGCTGCCATGGGCATCTTATTATATTTGAAAGACAAGGGAAAGATCGCCAGAGTACCCAAGAGACTGACAAACTATGAGCAGGGTCCGTATTCAACCACATATTATGAAATCAGAGATGAAAAAATACCCACAGTCATCCAGATTACTTCAATTCAGTGAACAAATACTGGGAGCCAAGGTTATTGATAGGCCCAATAGATTCCTGGTAATCGCTAAACTGGGAGAAAGGGAAATACCGGTACACTTGCATGATCCTGGTAGACTTAAAGAGTTAATCTTCCCAAAAAATGATATTTTAATAAGGCAAGTAAGTGGGCTTAAGACCCAGTACTCTATTCTAGCAGCCAGAGGCGAAGATGGTTGGGTTTTCCTGGATACAAGATTTCACAACCTCCTTGCAATCAAAATCTTGGGTGAGCCATCCCAGAAGGAAGTCAAGCTTGGAAATAAGAGAATTGATCTGAAATATGGAGATATTCTTGTTGAAGTCAAAGGTTGCAATTTATTGATTGATGGAGGGTGCTATTTCCCCGATGCACCGACTAAGAGAGGATCTGAACAAGTTGAAGAGCTAATCAGATACACCAAGAATGGAGGAAGTGCAAAAGTCATATTTCTATGTTTCAGGAAAAAAGCCAACTTTGTAAGCATCAATAGAGAGATGGATCCAAGACTTTATCACACGTTTACACAGGCTATTGAATCAGGGATAGAGGTGGAAGCGCACAAAATATATTTTTCAAGAAATTCCCTTTTCTATGCTGGACCTATTGATTTTTTGATTTCTCGAGATCACTGATTTTCTTTTGTTTCCTTATTTCTGCCCTCAATCTTCCAAGGGGATAATTTCCATTATCTACAAATTTGAATAATGGTGCTAGCGAAGGATTCACATGGGTAATCTTATCTTTCAACTCTATAGATACGTTCCTTAAATCGAAATGTGCCTGAGGTGTTGATCTAAGTTCTGTCAGATATACTATCTCTCGTAAATTCGCATGAATTAAAACCGGATATGTATGTGCAAATGTGACTGCATATTGCGCAATATCTCTGTTATAAGCCTTTATCTTTTCATAAACCTCTTCACTCCTCTTGATAGAATCCCTGAACAATGAAAGCATTTCTTCATCGCTTCTGACAGTAGGTGGGATCTGATAACCATAATCCGTGGTAAGCCTTCCCCTCAATATGGTCATAGTTCTGTGCCTCTGCAACTCTCTAAAAGCGCCGAAATTGGTTGAAACCATAAAAGTGAAATCAACAAATTCTCCTTCCCTACCTATTTTATTCCTTCTATTCTTTCTGATCTCAGACATCTTTTCAATTATATTTTTGTAATTTATTACTCCATTATTTATCAAGTTTACAATTTCTCTTCCGTAATATCCAGTCCTTTGAAATATATACGATCCAACAAGGTTGGCAACAGCATCTTCATCTGTTGGATAATTTAAGAGTTCAACTAATTCATGGTTCTTTGATTTTATATTTTCCAATTGAATATTGACATCTAATGAATTGTAAATTTCCTCATACTCAATCAATTGTTTTCCATAGTCCTTTTCCATGGAATCCATCAATTTCGAGAAGATAGGATAAAGTTCTCTTTTCAGATTCTCGCCAAGCCTCCTTGACTCCTCGAGGTGTGAAGATAACAGCCTGTTCATTAGCCGGATAAAGGCCCTAGCATTTCCTGAAATGCCAATATTAGTGAGTGTTGATGCTGGCAAGAGATACCTGGCTTCGTCCAGAGCTCTGCTCCTGATAGCACTGTTGTATGCCTTTTCCACAACCTCTTTATATTGACTGTCAGATTCGATTTCTCTGAATAGAGTGGCCTTTCCATCCAATTCAAACTGCAATGTTTCCATTGGGTATATTTCTTTCAATTTCTCCGTTAATTTTTTGAATAAGATTGAATATGTTTCAAAGAGGTTGTCACACGCTTGGCTATAAGCTTCTTCGAGATTACCGTTCAACCCTATTTTTTCCCCTTCAATGTATAGATATCTCCCGTTTACTTTCTCATCGTATGGGACATATCTCGAACTTTTTTCAATATATGACAGGCCAATTCTATTCTCTTCAATTATTTTTGATACGATATTGCTGACATTCTGTATACCCACTTGAGCTGTGACCAATTCTGCAATGGATTCGTCCCCGTATTCTACGAAAACTCTCTCATAAAAACTCTTTCCTCTGTCGGGATTATCTTTGAACTCTTTTAACCATAGCTTCCTGATGTCCAATTCCCTAGTTCTTGAATATCTTGACATCAAAGCCCCTCTGTCGATTTGCTCCTTAAGGTTTATAATGAATACGTCCTTGTCCCAATTAGAGAATTCCTCTTCTTCCATTTCTTTCCTGTGCTTATTGATTCGTCTGTAAAAAGTTTTTATCCAGTTCACTATCATAGTGCATGCTATTTAAGCTCACAGAAGAAACCAAGCTCTTATTGCAAGAAAGAGTAAGGACTTCAAGAATAATAGGGTCAGACAAGACTCTTGTTCTTCATGGAGGAGGCAATACAAGTGTAAAGGGAGAAGTAATAGACCATACAGGTAAAAATGTAAAGGCGCTTTTTGTTAAAGGATCTGGTTCTGACCTTGCCACAATTGATGAAAATGGATTTACGGCGTTAAGATTAGATGATTTGTTAAGGGCATCGACCATTGATCAAATGACAGATTTGGAGATGACGGAATACTTCAGAGATAGCATGATCAGTCCTGAACAACCTTCACCATCTGTCGAGACCTTTTTACACGCCTTTGTACCATTTGAATATGTGGATCACAGCCATGCCGATTACATATTGGCTATAACCAATACAACCCTCAATAACGATAGGATTTCAGAAATATTGGGGAAAGATGTATTGATATTGGATTATGTCCCTCCTGGATTCCCCTTGGCCAAAGAATTCATGAAGTTGGCCAAGAATTACAACTTATCTGATTACAAGGGTGTTGTGTTAAGAAACCATGGTCTAATTACATGGGGCAAGACTGCGAAAGAGAGCCTTGACAGACATTTGGAGATAGTAAATAGGGCTAGGAATGAGATCAATAAAAGATTCAAAGGCATGGGAAAATTAGAATTGAGCGGTTCCCAAATAGAAGACTTAATAAAAAATCTTCCAACTATTAGAGGGAAATTGAGTGCCAATAGGAGGAAAATACTCAATGTGAACTTGAATCCGGAAATTATTTGGTTCTCAACTTTGCCAGAAGCGGAAGAATTTCAATCATTGGGTCCTGCCACGCCAGATATGATAATCCGGACTAAATTTGAGTATGTTTATGCTCATTCCATTGAGGAGGTGCCTGAAAAGATCGAGAGATATGCTTCGAAGTATGAGGAGGATTATAAGGAATTTATAAATGGAAAATATCCCATGCACGATCCGTATCCAAATGTCATTATTATAAAAGGACTTGGAATGATTACGTCCTCTAACAGCAAAAAAGAAGCTAGGATAATAAGTGAGCTCATGGAGCACAGTATTTATGTAAATCTTGCAGCAAAGTCAGTGGCAAAAAATAAGTTTATAACAAAGAAAGAAGCCTTTGAAATGGAGTACTGGTCACTTGAAGAGGCAAAATTCAAGAAAGCAAGAAAGCCTGAATTTGAAGGTTATGTGGGACTAGTAACAGGAGCGGCATCAGGGATCGGTAAATCCACATTCATAAAATTCCATGAGAACGGAATTACTCCAATAGGAATTGACATAGATCCAAGGATTGCCGACCTATCAAAAGAAATAGGCAGCCATTCCATGGGAATCGTGTGTGATATCACCAAGGAGAAAGAAGTAATGAATGCTTATAACCGCATCGTACTGGAATATGGAGGAATAGATGTGGTTTTCAATAATGCCGGATATCTTCATCCCGCAAAGATTGAGGAAATTACCATTGATGACTTGATGAAACATATTAATGTCAATTCAGTAGGCACATTTCTCATAACGCGAGAAGCATTTAAAATTATGAAAAAGCAGAATATAGGCGGAAACTTCATCTTTAACATAACAAAAAATTTAACGAACCCGGGAGCCGGAATGCTCTCTTACGGCTCTTCGAAAGCTTTTGCAGCACAGGTTGCCAAATATGTTATGATTGAAGGTGGGCCATTCAAGATAAGGAGCAACATTATAAATCCGGACAAAATTTTCAAAGATTCAAAAATATGGGAAGGCGGAGTATTGGAGAATAGGGCTAAAACAAAGGGAATGACTGTGGAGGAATACAAAAGATCAAATTTGCTTAGAATAGAGGTATTGCCAGAACATGTCGCAAACGTTGTAATTGCGCTCTTAAGAGAAGATACCTTTGGCGCAACCACAGGCGCCATGATTCCTGTTGATGGAGGATTAATCTAGATCATTTCTCGTGTTTCCTCCAGCACAAATTCAGTACTTCCTTTATGCTTTTCATTATAATCTTTTATTCGCATAAATAAAGTTTTTTCATCATCATGTTCTACAACCAATCTCAAATATACATTCTTACCATCGAAGTATTGAATTACCTCCAGGGGGAAGGAATAATATGGATTTTTTATAATGTTAACAAATGAAATCTCATTCACGTGCCTTATGTCTTCGTATATTTTTAATGACCCATTTCGAATCAATCTTGCTTCCTTTATGATTCCGCCACTATCTGTAGGGCACTCGCTGAACCTTATGGCTCTCTCTGTAGTTAAATATGGTTCATTTAGAAGGAAATAAAATAGGTGCCTGCATCTATAATGAGGGAAATTATCCTTAATACTTCCATAATCATATTCTTTCAATATGTAAATTTTAGCGGATTTATCGTAATTGAATTTCTTCAGATAATCCTGAAATGATGTTGGCTTCTTTATGTGAATTAGATTCCAATTCTCATCTTTATCAAGAAAATCCATTAAAACTTGAGTGATTGGTTCGAGAGATTCTTCTAGCACCAGGAATCTGAAATATAATTTCTTTTCATACATCAATGAGAAAGGGTATCGCATTACACCTGCTGTTGTTGAGATATTTGATAGGAATTCTCTCTCTTCCTTGCTAAATCCTCCAAGTTCTATGACATTAGATCCGGATATTTCCCTAACTTTGTGCCCCAGTGATGAAACCATTTTTAAAATGTTAAAATAATTCTGATTGTTTTTATTAAGCTTAATATATGAAATATTTTCGAAAGGGTCATAGAAGAGCTTAAATGAGCCAAATTTTGACAGGGCGCCAACTATATCTGATTCAGATATATCCTGTGAGATTAATACTTCCCTGTCAAAGAGAGTATGAGAATTCTCTATGTTAAGATCGGTGTTCCATGTCATTTCCCACTGCAATGACATAAATCTTTTTTATTTAAAAATTATCTTTTTATATGAATATTAAGGTTGGCGATACAGCCCCAGATTTTGAAACTGTGGACAGTAAGGGAAACAAGATTTCTCTCTCGCAGTTGAAGGGAAGGCCTGTAGTTCTCTATTTCTATCCCAAGGATTTTACCTCTGGATGCACCACAGAGGCAAACGAATTCAAAGAACATTATGAAGAATTCAGAAAGAACAATGTTGAAATAGTAGGTATTTCTGTTGATTCTGCCGAAACGCATAGAAAATTCGCTGAAAAATATGGATTGCCTTTTATATTGGGTGCAGACAATTCCAAGGAGATAGCAAAGAAGTATGGTGTCCTTGGCTTAGCTACAGCCAAGAGAGTGACATTTATTATAGATAAGGATGGCAAGATCGTTTACATTTTCGATAAGGTTAAACCAAAGGGGCACGCTCAAGAGGTCTTGGAAAAATTAAAAGAACTTAAATTAATTAATTAAGTGACTATTGGCCTTTGTTATCATCATTTTTATTCTGCTCAAGATTAGTTTCTGCACTCTTATTTTCATCTTCCATCTTCTTGCCCATGTTTCTCTCCCTGGACTTATTCATAAATCTAATTAATGCCACGAAGATTATAAAGAATCCATATGTTACTATCAAGTAGCTTAGAGCTAAGTCCTTAACAAGGTAGATCCACAATCCCAAGGCAGATACTAAAATAGGGCCTAACAAACCTAATTGAGTGCTTACAGTGGAGTTGGCGCTATGGAATGTAAAATTCAGGAATATTATATATATGCTCCCTGATAAATTAGTGAGACCGAAGGAAGCTGTAGAATTTCCTCCCACCTTGTTAAATATTAGATTAATGATCTCTATGTTCCTGGCATTTATCAGATCATACAGCCTGGCAGTAGCATTGTAAACCTCAGTTGTATTCAACTTTATGAACATTTCAACAAGATTGCCCTCTTTGGTATAGTTGAAATAAACTGAATATGTTCCCAATGAATTTCTAATGGTTGTGGCTGAATTATGTGGTGTTCCCTCAAGATTAAATGATATTGCTGCAACTGAAATCAGAAAAGCGATGAATATGGCTATGAAACCATAAAAAGCCCTATCACTGACTCTCCAGGATCCTGAGTAATGGAAAATCACCACCAGAATTATCGGTATAAGTATGTAAATGTAATAGACATAAAATGAGAGGTACAAGAGGAATGATGTAACTATTATTCCGAATAACAGTGCCTTGGCACCATTTTCCAATCTCTTTCCTTTAATGCCTTCCCACATTGCATTAGATAATGAAATATAGTTAATTAATATTCCCAAGTTAATCAATATGCCGAATTTTGACGAAATCGGAATCTATTCATATTATTACAATCTGAGGACAGCTGGTGGAAAATTAAGGACAGAACCTGATGACTTTTATGTTGAGGAATTAATTGACCATATCCCCAAGGTCGCGGAAGGAAAATATCTTATTTTGAAAATCAGGGCAAGGAATTGGGAACACAACAGATTGATAAGGTTCCTTGCAAGGGCCTATGGAGTTTCTCCTAAAAGAATTGGATTTGCTGGGACCAAGGACAGGAGGGCATTAAAAGTACAATATATCAGTATATACGGTACCAGGTTTAAAGAGATTAACCTCCAGGACTTTGAGGTACTGGAATATTTTTATTCAAACGAACAAATATATTTGGGAAAACATTTAGGGAACCTATTTCGAATAAAAGTGAGAGAGGCCCAGATGGAGATACTTCAAGAGAATTTCAATGAGATAGCGAGTAATGAAACCTTCCCCAATTTTTACGGGCCCCAAAGATTTGGAAATTTGAGACCTGTATCGCACCTCGTGGGGAGAGATATAATTAGAAGGGATTATAAGGAAGCTACTAGAAAATTCATAGGTATGCCTGGCGAAGACAATTTCACGGATATAAGATTCGAATACTACGAGGATCCTGATCCAAAAAAGTTTGCTGACAGATTTCCCGAGGCATTGGATTTGGAAAGGGCGGTACTGGCACACCTCAGAGACAACCCTGAAGATTATGTGGGAGCTCTGAAAAGGCTTCCGGCAAATCTTTTAAGCATGTTCATACATGCCTACCAGGCGTACCTGTTCAATAAAATTCTGTCAGAGAGATTAAAAGTGTCCAAGGAGTTAGAAATAGGCGATATAGTGGAGAAAAATGGAAAATTGATAAAAGTAAATTCAATGAATTATCATCAGCTTAAAGAAGAATTTTACAGAAAAGAAATAAAACCAACGGGATTGATAATTGGATATGAACAGGAATATGCAGGAGGCACTCAAGGGGAGATCGAAAGGAAGGTGATGGAGGAGGAGGGAATTTCATTTGTGGACTTTAAGCTTCCATACGATCTCGCCTCCAAGGGTGAAAGGAGAAATATCTTTGAAAGAGCATTGGATTTTAAGATAGATGGGGATACTATAAGTTTCGTACTCAAACCTGGTTCCTATGCCACAGCCATAATGAGAGAAATTATGAGAGTTGAAGAAATGGCAAATTATTAATTAATCTTTCGAAAGACAGTGTTGCAGTTGTTGCATTTATATATATCGTCATATATCAATGTGGCGTTGGTTGAGTGGCAGTTTGGGCACGTTGGCACCTGCGATACTTTAATAATTTTATTGTGCGGTCGATCCTCTTTATATTTTCCTGTAACAAGGAGATAGATGTAGTTAGCAGTGACTACAATGCCGCCAATTATGAAAACCAGATATTCTAGTCCCAGTATACCCTGAGTTGATGAATTGGCCACAGGGCTCCCCAAGGCCGTTGTCAATATTGCGTCTGAGGCATCGATGGAGTAGTGGAATAGAACGTCAGCAAATAATCCGTACCTTAGGTAAAGGTATCCCAATAAGAATCCACCCAGCATTGCTTGAGGAGTTTTAGACCAGTCCCAGGCAGCGGAATGTGCAATACCGAATATGACCGATGAGATTACCCATACTGTTATTTCAGGCTTCCCTAGTCTATAATTTCCTCCCCATATAATCCTGTACCAAGGCATCTTGATTCCTTTATACCTATAATATAAAAACAATGGAATACCTATATAAAGAACCCTGGTTATGAGCTCCTCATATAATCCTGCATTCGTCAGCTCATAGAAATTAATGTAGAATGGAACGGAATTTGTTATGGGAACATGAACAGGTTCCCCTAGGGAGTTAATGAATTCAAAGTAAACTATAGATAGGAACAGATTTAATGCAAAAAATTCTGCAATTTTGAACAAGGCGCTGTTTTCTCTATTTATGCTGAGATTCATGATGGCGTAAATGAAAAATATGGTAATCAATAACAATAGAAATATCATGTAATAGTAGGTGAATATTCCCGGAAGCTCGAAAAGAGGTACAGGTGTAGGTATTATTACAAAAACTATGAATGGCAGATTCATAAATTTCTTTAGATCCATACCGTAAATCTTGAGAGAATAGAGAATGTCCAGTAAAACCATTATTATCCAGAGCAATCCCATAAAGTAGACAAGGTACTTATAGGCTCTACTCATTGGAATTCACCTTCAATATGTCAACCAAATCTGAATAAACAGCAGCTGCTGATTCCCAAGGACCATCCTGTTCCACAATTATGGTCTGCGTGTTGAATAGATCTGTAGTAATAGAAAATGACATGCCTGCTCCATTGAAATCGAAGATTTTACTCTTTTCTGATTTTTCCACATACTTAATGATAATATTTGAATCCCTTACCACAGATAGAAGCCTCATCCCAGGCCTTACATCCTGGATTCTTGCTGTATTTTCTATATCCTCAACATTCATCCTTTTGCCGAAAATATAGTTGTGTAAGATTAGAGCTTTCCTGGCAGAGTCGACACCGAGCAGATCGTCTTCATAATTTCTCTCCGCCACCCCCTCCCTTATCGCTTTACCAATTGCATCATTGAAGCTCATTCCTTCTTCCATCATCCTAATAACATAGGAGGAAGTTGCATTGAATGCACCCGAAACCTCAATGATTTTAGCCTTGGAATAATAATTGTCAATTGCGCTAAAAACTGGTATAGAGCCACACACTGTGGCTTCAAACTTAAAAATGACGCCCATCTTCTTGCTGAAATCAATCACATCAAAATCCTTAACCAAAATACTTTTATTGGCGGTAACCACGTGCTTCTTTCTTCCCAAAGCCTTTCTTACATAAGAGATTCCAGGTTCCCCGTTCGGCGTGCTGCTTGTTACCTCAACCAGGATATCGTAGTCCAGATCTTCAATGTGATTCATTATGTCATGATTTTTATCTCTAAATTCTTCCATTTTCCCTCTTAATTTGGCATTCAATAAATCCTCGTAGCCTTTGAAGCCAACATATACCCCCTTGCTGTCCGCTACTGCCATTACTTCAAATGAGGTACCAAATTTATTTTTTAATTCAATATTTTTCTCGGATATGATCTTCATCAGGTTAGTTCCAATGTTTCCAAACCCTATGATGAAAAGCTTCATTCATTAGTTATGGGTTAATAAAATATAAATTTCTTGGCTTAAAAAAGATTATTTTCCAGTTTTTTATATTATTATCATGACAGATGGACCTACTCTCCCGTCCGTTGCCAAGAGCCAAGATGAATATATGGCAGCCCTGGAACTATATGAAGATGGTTACTACGAAGAAGCCAAGAAGCATGCTCTAAAGAGCTTTGAGATAAAGGAAAACTTTGATGCACTTTCACTTCTAGTGGATATAGCCATAAAGAAGGGGGAGGATGCAGAGGAATATTTGAAAAAGCTTTCTGAATTATATCCCAGCAATCCTGAAACCTATAGGGCATATTATAGGTATTACTTCAATAAGGATAAAGAGCTTGCGCTGTCCTATATAAATAAAGCAATATCGATTATAAAGAACCCAAAATATTATTACGATAAAGCAGAGCTTCTTTTTGGCATGGAAAGATATTTAGAGGCTCTAGCTGCAGTGGATCAGGCCATAAAAATGGAAAACAGGAATGCTAAGTATTGGGCACTCAGATCGGAAATACTCATAAAATTGGGAAGGCTGGATGATGCAAGAATTGCCGGTGATCTGAGTCTCAAGCTTGATCAAAATTGCAGGAATGCGAGAATTGCTCTGGCAAAGCTTTACCTGATGTTGGGTGAAAAAAGGGAGGCCAGAGAAATTCTTTCCGGAATAGTAAATATGGAAAATGATGATGAGGCGAAAAAATTATTTGACGAATCGTTCTAAGCACCAAACTTTTCAGCCTTGCCAGCATGGCTCTTTAGGACATCCATGAGATCACTTCCCATAATTCTTAAAGTTCCTGTTCTGCATTGACTTTCTCCAAAGTTCTCTATCTTATCCGCCCTTGATCCTTTATAATAAATCAGTATTGGCACTGGATCGGATGTATGCTCTTTAACAGTGGCTGGCGTGGAGTGGTCGCCTGTAAAACAGAATAGAACATCATCTAATCGATTTATAAGCACCTTCCCAATTGCTTGGTCTATCCTCTCAATGAATTTCATCTTAGCAATTGGGTCTCCATCATGACCTGCTATATCCGTACCTTTCACGTTTACTATTACGAAATCTTCATTTTTTAAGGCTTCAAGGCCAGCAGTAAGCTTAGCTTCAATATTGGTATCTAGAGATCCAGTAACACCAGCAGGAGTATAGTTTTTGAGTCCGGCAAGTGTACAGATACCTGAAACCAAAGCGACTGCAGCCACAAATCCACCTGAGAAGCCATGCAACTCCTTGAACTTGGGGATATCCGGGACTATCCCTCCTCCCCTGAATAAAATAGCATTTGCAGGGAGTTCTCCGGATTTTATTCTGCTCTCATTTACCGGATGCGAATTTAAAATCTCGTGACTCCTATTAAAAAATTCGTTGAGTATTATTGCCGTCCTTTCAGCTTCATCTTTCAGTGGTTGAACCATCTTCACCTTTAACCCCTCATGGTGTGGATCATTTTCTGAAACCTCAGGACTCAATCCCTTTCCCCTGAGAACTAATGCACCCCTGTGCTCTGTACCCTCCTTAAACATGATTTTAACACCATCTATTTCCATGTTCAATGATTTAGCGAGTTTATCTGTATCCTTTCTAATTCTACCTGCCCTCCTATCCCTTACTACAAACCCTTCATCCACAGTGGCAAAATTAGCCCTGAAGGCAATATCACCCGGCTCTAGTTTGAGTCCAGTACCTAGGGCCTCAAATGGTCCCCTACCGGTATAATATTTCATCGGGTCATATCCCAGATAGTTCAGGTGTGAAGTATCGGAACCTGGGATGATGCCCGGCTTAATGGGATCAATCAAGCCAACCATCCCTTCATGTGCCATTTTGTTTAAATTTGGCTTATTGGCTGCCTCTAATGGAGTCATACCTTTTAGAACTTCAGAGGGTCTATCACCAAGCCCATCCGCAATTAAAAGGAAAATTTTCATGATATATGATTAACAAGGATTTTATATAATTAACCATGCCAGTAAAGTTGCCAAAATGGCTGAGGAAAGGTTCACTGTATATTTATCCATTAAGTTTCTGTTCTCAAATACTTCGCCAAGTATTGAATCAATTATGTTTCCAATAAAACTAAGTATTCCAGCTAAGAATGCAAGATTTAGGTAATTATAAAAGGGGAGATAGTAGGAAATCTGGAATATGGAGAAAGAAAGAAATGAAAATAGCAATGGAAACACAAAAGAAACCGTGGTTCCTAAAATTGAGACACCCCCGTTAGTACCAGGTATTGCTCTTTTTAAAGTTAATATCATGTATGTATCATGATCCAGAGAACCTATCTCTGATGCCGAAGTATCAGATAGAATAACCCCTAACGAAACCACAAATAAAATGAATGGTACTACAGGATTTAAATAAAATATATTCAGAATTGAAATAGCAGCGGGTACCAAACCTGCAGCAACTACATTTTTTGCCCCTCGTTCTCCCTTTAACCCCTCCTGCAGTTTTTTCTTTGATTTTTCTTTAATTCCTAGCATAGTGGCTATGTATGATAATCCCAGGAAGATGAAAAGTACAACAAAGTATATGATTCCCCCGCCAATAATTACAATAATTCCTATAATGGCTGCAGCTATGGCACCGCCCCTATTGAAGGCTTGAGTTTTAATACCCATGTAATAGAGTAAAGGTATAAGAGGAAGCAACAATAGATTGTATGTCTCAAACATTAGATCTCCCCTAAAATCTATTATTATATTAATATCTTGTAGATATCCTACTGAGCCCACATTAAAATTTGCAATGGCCATCATTTTTCATGCGTTGATCCCCGTTCGGGTCATGCATCATAAAGGTTATTATGGCATTAACAATGATGTGCTATGCCTGGTGAAAGAGTATCGAGATGCGATGAACACGGTTATTACAGGGGAAACTCTTGTCCTGTCTGTAATAAGCCAGGCAAGGTACTTCTATATGAAGACGAAACTGAATCTCTCGGTAGGCTTATCACTGGAATACTACGGCATAATGCAGAGAAATACCATTTAGATATGGATCCAAAGGGATATGTAAGGGTTGATATGCTGGCCCTAGAAATAAGGGATTCGCATCCTAGAAAATTTCACTTCGTAAGGCCCGCGCACATAATTGCCATTGCAAAAACTGATCAGAAGGGGAGATATCAATTAACTCCAGACAATAAATATATAAGGGCAACATATGGACACTCAGTGGAAGTTGATTTAACTGATCTTCCAACAGATTCCATACCTGAAAGGTTGTATTACCCCACAAATTCTGAAGAGTTTGAGATTTTTAAAGAGAACGGGATTATGCCAGCAGACAGAAGATGGGTTCATCTATCGGGAACTGAGGAGAAAGCCTATATTGCCGGGTTGTACCATTATGACAGACCTATGCTTCTTGAGATAGATACATCTAAAGTTAAGGAAAGCGGCGAGATAATTTACAGGGCGGGAGACGGAGTTTACATAACTAAATATGTACCACCTAATGCGTTTGGAGAGCCGAAAGAATTTAATGGACAAATAGATACCGGTACTCTGGATGAAATTAGGAGATCCAAGGAAATAAAACAAAAGAAAAATCTTGAGGGCTGGTAGATCAGCGGAAGATCGCCTGCTTTGCAAGCAGGAGGTCGGGGGTTCGAATCCCCCCCAGTCCATGTTATAGGTTTTTGTCCAAATTATTATATAG
>ERZ1669250.13-NODE-13-length-120718-cov-45.516936_pt1 | contig 120718 bp, 124 predicted proteins | sample MGYA00579295_ERZ1669250 | MGnify/ENA primary metagenome ERZ1669250 (study PRJEB41166, sample SAMN08046056) | hot springs metagenome | biome: hot spring; feature: acid hot spring; material: thermophilic sediment; isolation source: thermophilic sediment from acid...
TATTATGCGTATTTACCACCTTTACCGGTTAGTTTATATTACTATTTATATTATTTGCCTCAGTATGTCGTGGTGGGAAGCACTACTTCTCATTGCTCTCAATCTACTTGTCAAATCATTCAAACTCCAGATGGATATTTGCTACAAATTCAAAATATCTCTTTAAGCGGTACAAGTGTCTCGGCTATTTTGGGACAGTATATAACTTTTAATCCATCTATTACAGTCTCAACCCATCTACCGGCTTCTATTATACCTTACACCTTTCATGTAAACGTTGTATTACCGGATGGTGATACCATTAGCTCATCTTATCGTAGTGCTATTGTGATACAATCGCCTTAAATTTGAATAGAGGCGGATGATTGAAATCATTGTAATTCGTGATATTTTTTATTTATAATTAATCAAATATAAAAAATAAAGTATAAGGATTTGTATTATATGTTTTAGATATGTTTTAGGGTTAATAGGAGGTGAATTATGAAGAATTTGAAGAATTTTATTGCATCTTCCTTAGCGGTAGGGGGCTTTGTTATTTCTCTAGGTAATCAAGCATTTGCCGCCGATGCTAGAGCGCTTTTTTTGAGTACGGCAGGCACACAGATAAATTATACTGAAGGTCCGAGCACTCAAGTTGCTAACAATAGTAAAGCTAAACAACCCACTACACAAGTTGCAGAGAACAACAATAATAATAATAATAAAAACAACAAAAAACCTACCGAAATAGTTAAAACAAAAACTAAGATTGTTTATAAGAAGGTATATGTTTATAAACCTGAATATCACAAGGTTTATTATCACGCCCCAAAAGTTTATTATCACGCCCCAATAGAAAGAGCATCAGAGAGAATACCTGCTGGTTTATCAATAGAAGTTATGAAAGTGAGCAGAAATGGCACAGCCTATCCTGTAAATCCATCAATCTACAGATTTAGAAACGGTGATGAGTTTGCGGTTTCTTTTGAATCAAATACCCCAGGCTATGTCAGAATATACAACATTAACCCTTCTGGTGATGTAAATTATCTAGGAACTTATGTAGTACCGGCTTTTATGAGAGTGCAACTACCCAAAAATGGATATTTCAAATTTACTGGAGAAAGAGGTAGAGAAAAGTTGGTATTCCAGTTGTATCCTTGTAGATATGAGACCAGTTCTTATGGAGGGTCTTCTTCAAGAGACATAGTGTTGACTTCTCCTAACAGTTATGGTAGAGTTAGCGATGAGGTTTTGGAATCTTTACCTTCCTGTGAGCCTACCAACAATGGCCTAAGGATAGGTTCTCAAGTAGTAGCATATAATAATTCGTCTAGAGATATTGTTTTGAGTGGTGCTAATCCTAGATACTCATCTTATGAGGGTGGATCTACTTACTATGTCGATCAGATAGATAGTAGAAATGTAAAGCCTATAACAGCAGTTATTAACTTTTTACATAGATGAGGTTAATATGAGATTGAAAGGTGCTTTTTGTCTTTTAATTAGCGTTAGCTGTTCGTTTGCTTTTGATTTTAATAACTTATTAAATACTGTTCAAAACATTGAGAAAAGTCTACCAGTTAATAATACAAAACCTACTACATCTGCACAAAGTAGGAACCTAAGTTTAAATAGTGCCCAGGCTAACTCAAATCCTCAAAATAGCTCTTGTCGTTATATGTTGGCACACTCGCCTAAAACTTCCGTAGTAAATAGTACGGCTAAATATGTGATAGGAGGGGCAGTTGCCGGTGCATTGGCTGGAGCTTTGCTGGATAAAAACAGGGCTCAGGGAGCTGTAATAGGAGCTATAGGCGGAGCTTTGGCAGGAGTTGGTTATGCATATTATAAGAACCAAGAAAAGCTTAGGACATCTCCAGAAGATTTGGCTAACAAAATAAATTACGATTATAAGAGTCCTTATTTTAGGTTTGAAAGAATAATAATACATGGAAATACATTCAGTCCTGGTCAGTACATACCTCTTACGTTTAGATTTGATATATTAAAACCTCAAAAGCACGAAGGAGCTCTTGTAAGCTACTACGCTACATTGTATAGAAATAATAACCCGGTATCTGCCTTTTACGATGTTATAACTCTGCCTCAAGGTGGTGTGGCTGATGTGTTTGCTATACCGGTCTGCAGAAATGCTATCCCTGGCAACTATACTTTGTATGTTAGAGCTGTGAGCTCTGGCATAGAGGATGTTAAAGAAGTTAGTTGGAGGATAAAATGAACAGAATAAAGTCAAAATTGTTAAAAATTTTACCTCTTGTGGCTTTAAGCATAGGTGTTTCTTATGCTTCTACTATGGATGATTATATAAACCAAATAAACGCCGTTTATCATGATATAGGGCTACAAAGCTTTGGCAAGGGCGCCTACGTACAGCTAGGAAGTAATGGCAAGATAGATCTTAAAGGAGATTATAAAAGTTACAAAGATTTTGAGGAGGCTTTTTATATAGCAGAGTCTATAGCTGGTGTATCCAATGTAAACCCAGCTTTTAATGTTATAAACGCTAATATAATAGAAAGACCTCTAGAAGAGTGCACTGCTTACTCTATGGAAAATGAACCTTCTAAATGCCCAAACCTAATAAACGCTTACAATACGTCATCTCAAAAGCCGGAAAAATTAGCCATAATAGTAGCTGTTGGGAAATTTGAAATTCTTCCTCAGCAACTTAAACAAAATGTTAACTTGTTTCCAGGTCCTGAGAATGATGCCAACTTAGTTTCTGACATATTGGCAAAGAAAGGTTTTAAAATTGAAAAAATATATGATAAAGAAGCTACTTTTCAAAATGTTGAAAACGCTATTAGAAATGCCATAGCAAAATTGCCAAATGGCTCAACGTTGGTATTATATTTTTCTAGCCACGGTTCGCCAAAAACACCTATAGGAGAAACAGGAGCTATATTATATAACTCCTTTGTTGCTAAGCTTCCACAAGGTTGCAATTATTATAACTCAAGTGTGCAAAATAGTGGAGAATACTCTAGAGATATAGTGGTTGCTAACGCTTTGAAGTCTGCCCAAGGTATATGTAAAGTAATAAGAAGATCTCTTATTATCTCAAGAGATGTTTTACCTTTGATAGCAGAGTCTGGGAAAGATATAAATTTAGTAGTTATAGAAGATATATGTTATAGTGGTGCATCTTTCAAAGGTTACATACCAGATGCTAAAATAGATGATGTATACGCTCCTACTAAGTTAGTAGCTGATAATTTAGTGGGACTTGATCCATATCCAATGATTTTAGTTACATCGGCTTCTGGCGAACAAACTGCCGAACAAGCCAGTATAAATATTAAAAATGGCGAGCTATGCTCACCTAAGGCGCAGAATAGAGATTGTGTAACACATGGTATTTTTACATACTATTATTTTACCGGACTCCCTAAGTACCAATATTATTTGTACAAAACTTACCAAGCTGAATTTCCGATTGTGGAAAACGTATCGCATATAGTAAAAATGGGGTCCAATAAAAATGTTTCTAGCGTAGACAACAAAGATGTGAATCAGACTCCACTTTTCATATCTAATAAAAATTTAGGTGATTTTAGATTTTAGGAGGATAGATAGTGAGCCAGAAACCAGAAGGGGTAAGGTTAGAGTTCGGGAAAAGAGCAGATATACAGAATGTTCCTGCTAATTATGATATAGAGTATATATTCGAAAATCCAAAAATCTTATACGAATTAGAAAGAGAAACCATAGTAAAACATATAAGGACTAGGCTTGATGAGCTTTGCAACAACGATTCTAAGCTTAAGGAATTTTTGCAAAAAATAAAAGATATATATGCCAACGATTACGAGAAAGAAGATGCCACTCTTATAGACGAAGCAATAAAAGAAAATTTATTTAAACAAAAACTTCATTCCTCAACTTCCATAATATTATCAAGAGTAGCTTTTGTAGGGATTATACTCATAGAGATGATCTTGTTGATAGCTATAGGGTTGCTTCAAGGCGGTGGATTTAACCCTATAATCATATTATATGGTTTTTTAATATTAATTGGCTCTTTTTTGGTGGGTAATGTGTTGGGTAATCATTTCTTTAAGCAAGAGTTGGGTAGAATGGGGAAATTTGACAGATCCTACGTAATGCCACCTACTGAAATAGCCATAAAGTTATCCTTAGGATTAGTGCTTATATTGTTTGTAGCTGCCAGTAGGGCCATAGGTGCAGATTCTATTGGACAAATATTTGGAGTGTTTTTATTAACTGTGATATTAGCTTTGGTAGCTGCTGTTTTTGAAGGAATGGCTTACAAGTTTTCCAAATTGAACGATTGGGCAATAAGCAATCAAGCTAAAGCCCTAAGGAAATATGCAAGCTATCTTCATAGTATATCTTTAAAGAAAAGCGATAACCAAGAAACTTCCGAATACGAAAGATTAATAAAGAGCGAATGTCAAAGAGCTTCGGAAGATAATGGTTTAGGTAGGAATTAAAATTTTAGGAGGAAGATTAAATATGAGAAAATCTGCAATAGCTTTAGGTATTGCGGTATCATTTACTTTGTTTTCCTGCGGAGGACCTAAAAAAACGGTACTACTTGAAGGAGGCAATGCATACGATTTGCTTCAACAATACATAAGCAAAACACATGCAAAACCTGGAGATTTAAGGGTAGAGATATGGGATGGTAAAAACTTGAAAGCCTACACTATACCGTGGCAAAGTGTTTTAACTGGCGCAGATTATATGACTCTATGGAAGGAAAGACTTGATAAAGTTAATGCTATTTACAAACCAGGCCTTGATAAAGAAGCTAAAGCTAATGGCTGGGATGTATATGTTTCTCCAGCTATCACACTAAAGAAAGAAGCTAACAAAAAACCGGGCACTTGTAACGATAAAGCCGGTTCTGATATTAACCTTGGGTTGCAGCTTGTGACAACGGGGGATCTCAAAGGTGCTTCAAATCAATTTAAGAAAGCTATACAAGATGATAAAAGCTGTCCTTTAGCTTATCTCGATTTAGCATCGGCTTATATTGAAAGAAAAGATTACGATAATGCTATAGATGCAGCCAAAGAAGGCTTAAAAAATGCTGGTGAGAATAAAGATTTGGAGTATGCTTTAGCTTGCGCTTATTCAGACGACAACAAGCTCGATTATGCTCTTGATGCTTTAAAACAAGCTTTAAAAGATGGTTTTAACGATCCAAACAAATTAGCCAACGATCCTGATTTGCAAAACTTAAGAACTGGAAAGAAGGAAAGCTTTTGTGAGCTTTTAAACAAGTATAAAATCGCAATAAAATACTGTTTAATTTGACAAATAGACGGGGTGGAATGCCCCCGGTCTTTATAGTAATTATATGATTAAATATATTAATGCGCTCTGTATTTTGGTTTAGAAGAGATTTAAGGTTAGAAGACAACAAAGCACTCTTTGAGGCTTTTAAAAATTCTGATGAAGTAATACCTATTTTTATATTTAATAAAAGCCTAATAAAAGAATTAAACACCCTTAACAAAAAGCTTGGTCTTATAGTAGATGCTTTAAAACACATCTCAAAAGAAATACCTATTTACACCTTTTATGAAGAGGATGATAATGTTTTTGAGTTTTTAATAGAAAAGTTTAAACCAGATGCTGTTTATACGGCAAAAGCCTTTAGTTGGCAAGGAGAGGAAAGAGATAAAAGAATAGAAGTTTTGCTTGATAGAAAAAGCATAAAATTTGTGGAAGTATTTGACAATTATTTGGTGGATTTTAGAGATATCCCATATACAAAAGTGTTTACACCTTTTTACAAAAAGTGGAGGTCTTTAATAAAAGAAGAAAAAGTTAGCTTAGATAAAGATATTATAAGAGGAAAAGCCCTTAACTTAGACCTTGATACCATAGAAAAGCTCATCTTTAAATACAAAGACCTTGATTTAAAACATTCTCATTGGAGCTACGAAGATTGCATTAAAAGGTTAAACAGCTTTAGATTTGAGGAATATGAAGAAAAAAGAAATTATCCTTTTTTGGATGGAAGTTCAAGGCTATCTCCTTGTATTAGGTTTGGTGTTTTGTCTATAAGGGATATCTATCAAAAAGCCAAAGACAAGAGTGAAGCGTTTGTAAGCGAACTATCTTGGCGGGAGTTTTGGTATCACATAAAACATTATTTTTATGATTTTAAAAACTTGGAATTTCAAGAAAAAAGAAGAGGTATAGCTTGGGAAAACGACGATAAGAAGATAGAAAAGTTTATGAAAGGAGAGACTGGCTATCCTATAATAGATGCAGGGATTAGACAACTAATAGAAGAAAACTGGGTGCACAACAGAATAAGGATGGTGTTGGCAAGTTTTTTGGTAAAAGATCTCTTGGTGGACTGGCGTATAGGCGAAAGATTTTTCAAAGAGTATCTTATAGATTACGACGAGGTAGTAAACGTTGGCAACTGGCAGTGGTCTTCATCGGTGGGTCCTGATCCAAAGCCTCTTAGAATATTTAATCCAATATTACAATCTCAAAAATTTGACAAAGATTGTATTTATATAAAAAAGTATTTAAAAGAGCTAAAAGATGAGGATTGCGAAAAACTCCATGACCCCATCGTATATAAGTTAAAATATCATAGCCCGGTAGTCAATCACTATGAAGCATCTAAAAAGGCAAAAGAGCTTTTCTCAAAGAAACATTAAAAGCCCCAAAATAGGGGCTAAAATGTTTTATTAGTTTCTTCTGTTGCCAGAAAACTCTAAGAATAAGAATAGTATATTTACAAACAAGTTTAAGATGTCTAGATACAGTGCCAACGCTAAAGCTATTGCTGGGGCATCTGGGTCCATGCTCAATATACGTGCCGTGTCATAGCTTACATACAAGCTAAAAAGCACAGTAGCTACTATAGATATCACCAAAGCGGCAACGCTAGAGTGGAAAAATAGATTTAGTAAGCTTGCTACTACTATAGCTATAAGACCTGCAAACAAAAATCCGCCCATTCCAAGGACATTGACCCTAAATACTATAGGTACCAAGCTCATGCCCACGAAAGTAGCAGCGGTAGTCACAAGAGCGTAAATTATAGCAGCAGGATTTACCGCCAAAGCAAAAGAAAGTATGGGAGCCAGTGTAAAACCTGTTATAAAGGTAAATACGTTTAGAAGTATAAACCCTGGTAAAGCCATTTCTTTGTTTTGACCCACTATTGATGTGGCAAAGACGAGTACAAGTTCAAGTATAGCAAATAGCCAAAAGTGAGTTGCTACCATTACTACATGAGAAAGCCCTACCACACTTCCTACTACGGCCGAGGCTATAGAAAAAGCCAACAGCCCATATACTTTACTAAGTAATCCGTAATCCCTCGTTGCAACACTATTAAACCTTTCCATATTTATAAATATAGTAATTTTCTGTGAAAATGCAATGAATGGGATAAAATATTATTATATGAGAGTTAGATTGTCCCAAAAGGATATAGAGACTATAAAGAGTAGTGCTGTGGAGGTTTTTGGAGAGCATTCAAGAGTTTATATATTTGGGAGTAGGGCTGATTTGTCAAAAAAAGGTGGAGATATAGATATATTTATAGAATCTGACATGGATATAGACTTATCAAAGGAGCTCAAATTTTTGGCGCTTTTACAAAAACGAGGTATAGAGCGTAAAGTGGACCTTGTAGTAAAAACTCCAAACGCTAAATACAAAGATATATTTAAAGAGGCCAAAGAAAAAGGAGTACTACTCTGAGGCTTCAAGAAGATATTGATATAGCTATAAAACATATTCTTAAGCTAAAAGCTTTCTCAAAAGAAATAGAAGAATCAAATATGATTGAAAGTTTAGAAACCGAGGATTACGAAGCCACAAAGACTATAGATGGCTTTTGTGTTGAGGTTTACAAAGCTTCAAGACCATATGGGTCAAAAACTTTTTAAAGCTTTCCTTTATAAAATAGGAGTAATATAAAGATAGCATGAGTTTTATAGATATTTTGGATAGGCTTGAAAAATTGAACATAACAAACTCCACCGACGAGTGGCTTGAAATTAGAAGTCTTAGAAATCGCATGACCTATGAATACCCTAATGAACTTTACAAAGTAAAATTAGAGATTAATATTGCGATATCTAAAATTCCAACAATAGAAAATACAGTTAAAAATATAATAGATTATTTAATAAAAAGAAACCTAATATGAGACTAAAAGAAGGAGCTGTAGAGTTTTTTATACCAGAACTACCGGATTTAATTTCAAAAGACATGGAAGTTTTCTACAACCCTTTTATGGCAATCAATAGGGATTTTACAGTGCTTATTTTAAAAGCCTATTCTAAACTAAAAGCCAAAAAACTTTTTATAGCAGACCCAATGAGCGCTTCTGGAGTAAGGGTTTTAAGGCTTTTAGAAGAAACTGATGCTGTGGAAAAAGCTTTTCTAAACGACATAAAAAAAGAAGCTATAGAACTAGCTCAAAAAAACCTCGAAGGACATCAAAATGTAGAATATTTTAACAAAGACGCAAACGTATTCTTGCTTGAAAACAAAGGCTTTGATTACATAGATATAGACCCCTACGGAAGCCCTGTACCATTTTTAGAAAGTGCTATAAAATCTTTAAAAACCGGTGGTCTTATAGGCATCACCGCCACAGATACGGCATCGCTTTCTGGTTCTTATCCGTTTAAAGCTTTTAGAAGGTATGGCTCTAAGCCCCTTGATAGCGAGTTTTATCATGAAAGCGCACTTAGAATACTTATAAAATCTGTGATAGAAGCCTCTTTTAGGCTTGATAGTGTTTTAAAACCAGTGTTTGGTTTTAGCTACAGGCACTTTTTAAGGGCATTTTTTATAAAATTAAAAGGTGTATCAAAGGCTGTTGATATATCCACCAAAATAGGTTATATAGGGTATTGTCATAGTTGTAAGTTTAGAGCAAACTATACTTGTATACTTGATTTACCAAAGTTTTGTCCGTTGTGCGGTGATTTTTTTGATTATGGAGGACCTTTGTATATAGGACCTATTTACGATAACGAGCTTTTAAACATCATGAAAGACGAGGATTTTACATATTTCCACAAAGATACTATCAAAGTTTTTAACAGCATACTAAAAGAGTCCAGTATAAAATCTCCTTGGTTTTACAAAGCAAACATCTTTGGAAAGGGTATAATGCCAAAGCTAAAGGATATATTGAAGGATTTAAAGGCTACGCCTACTCATTTTAGCCCAGAGGGTTTTAAAACAGATGTGCCTTTTACATATGTAAAGGAGTATTTTGAAAAATGGGCGTAGTGGTGTTTTGCTATCACAAGATATTTCCTAAAAAGTCTTACGATGTAAACTTATCCTTGTTTCAAAAGCATATAAAAATTTTGGATAGTTTTTACGAAGTTCTTGGATTAGAAGAGTTAAAAGCTTACTTGGAAGGACTTTACAAACCCAAAAAACCGGGTGTTGTTATAACCTTTGACGATGGTTATGTTGATAATTTTATATACGCTTATCCTATACTAAAAAAGTACAAAAAGAAAGCTATTATATTCCCCATATATTCAAGGCTTTTAAAAGAAGATATAAAAAGACCAACGTTGTTTGATTATTGGGAAGGGAAAGTTTCTTTGAAAGACCTTTATAAGCCCCTTGGTGCCGGCGAAGCCAACAGGGAGTTTTTTGAAAAAGGCATATCTTACGATTTTTTGAGCTTTGAAGAGCTAAGGTCTATGCTTGATGTGTTTGATGTGGGCTCTCATGGGCTTACCCATTCAAAAACTTTCATCCCTTCAAAGCCTATAGATGTTTATAGCGGCAAAAACTATCATTATTCTTTGTCTTCTATATATAGGCCTTTAAAAGAAGGACTTCCCATTTATCCGTCCAAAAGCGATTTGTCCCATCCAAAAGCTTTTATAACCGATGAAGTTTACGAGCTTCTAGAAAAAAACAAAGATAAAAATCTAATAGAAGTTTATGCTAAAAGCCTAAAACTTGATTTTGAGACAGAAAACCAGTATAGAGAAAGGGTAAGATATGAGTTAAAGACCTCAAAAGAAGGCTTGGAAAAAGCCCTTGGTATAAAGATTGTATCTTTTGCTTATCCCTTTGGTGATATGTCAGATGTTTTAAAAGAAGAGGCCTCTAAGATTTTTTATATGGCTTTTAGTACCAAGAAAAAACCAGTTTATCCACATCAAGATAGATACGACATAGGGCGTGTTATAGCTGTAAAAGATATATTCACATTTATAAAAAACATTATCTATTATCCTACAAGGATATACCAATATTTAAACAAAGGCTTATGATATAATCAAAGGATGAAAGTAGGATTTGTAAGTATTATAGGAAAACCAAACGCCGGAAAGTCTTCTTTGCTAAACGCCATACTTGGCAAAAAAGTATCTATAGTATCAAACGTAGCTGGTACTACCCGCATAAGGGTAATGGGTGTAAAAGATTTAGAGGATGCTCAAATAATCTTTGTAGATACACCGGGTTTCATGAAAAAGCCAAAAGACCTTATGGAAGAGTATATGGTAAAAGCTGCCAAAGAGTCTTTGGAAGATGTGGATGTGCTTTTGTTTGTATTTGATGCAAAAACCGGTATCACAGAGGAAGATTTAAATCTTTTTAAAATCCTAAAAAGAGATTACTCCGATAAAAAGATAATAGGCGTTTTAAACAAGATAGATACCATATCAAAAGAACAGGTTTTGGAGCTTATAGAAGAAATAGCAAAAACCTTCGGCTTAGAAGAAATAGTACCAGTAAGCGCTTACAAAAATACGAATATAGATGAGCTTTTAAAAACCATCGTAAAGTATTTACCAGAACAAGAGTTTAAGATGTTTGAATCAGAAGAAGAGGCTTCCTTACCTTTGAGGCTACACGTATCAGAGATTATAAGAGAAAAAGTCCTTCAAAGGACCTATCAAGAAGTACCGCACTCTGTGATGGTAATAACAGATTCTATAGAACCTGCCAAAAACAACAAAGACATGATAGTGATAAAAGCTAGGATTTTGGTAGATAGAGAAAACTTAAAACCCATCATAATAGGAAAAAACGGTCAAAACTTAAAGAAAATAGGCACTGAAGCACGAAAGGAGCTTGAATTTATACTAGGTAAAAGGGTATTTTTAGAGCTTACGGTAGAGGCTACAAACTGGAGGACAAAACCAGAGTATGTAAAGTATATGGGCTATATGGGTTAAGAAAGATGTTTTTTTGCGTAAAATATCCTTTCTAAGGTTGTATAAAAGGCCCCTATACCCACTATCAAAAGCCCCAGTTTATAAAATCCAAAGAAGATTGACAATGCAATCACTATAAAACGCTCTGTCCTTTCAAAAACCCCCACTGGTATATCTACTCCAAGGCTGTGAGAACGAGCTTTTGTATAACTAACGCTAAAACTAAATACAAGCGCCAAAAGCCCCAAAAATACACCTTCTATGTCTTGGGCTTTTGAGAAAAAAAGTATCATAGCCCCTATCGGCAAGGCGTCAGAAATCCTATCTATGGTAGAGTCTAGAAAAGCTCCAAAAGAAGAGCTTTTGTTTGTAAATCTGGCAAATGCTCCGTCCAAAGCGTCGAACAACCCACCTAAAAATAATATTATAGCCCCTATGTGGTTGTAGCCTTTATAGATTAAAAAAGAGCCTATTGATATTACAATCACACCTCCCAAAGATATAGCGTTTGGATTTATATTTTTTTCTTTTAAGAAAACAAGAATTGGGTATATAGCCTTTTCAAAGGTAGGCTTTAGGCTTTTAACAAAAGAGCTCATCCAAAAACTCTTTTGAATATATAATCTCTGTGTTTGATAAACTCGTATGGGTCCATTATCTTATCAAGGTCTTCTTTGGTAAGGTATTTTGAAGCTTCTTTGTCTTCTAAAAGAGCGTCTTTAAACATAATACCTTCATCCCAGCTTCTCATAGCGCATCTTTTTACCATATCGTATGCGCTATCTCTGTCTACGCCTTTTTGTGTAAGATAAACAAGGACTTTTGAAGAAAAGTAAAGGCCTTTTGAAATATCCATGTTTTTAAGCATTTTATCTGTATTTACCTTTAAACCTTTTAATATGTATTCGAAAAGCCCAAACATGTAATCAAGGCCTATGAAAGCATCTGGTATTATTATGCGCTCAGCCGAAGAGTGAGATATGTCTCTTTCGTGCCAAAGGACTATATTTTCAAAAGCCGCTATCATGTTAGACCTTATAACTCTTGCAAGCCCGCATATTCTTTCGGCGTGAATAGGATTTTTCTTGTGAGGCATGGCAGAGGAGCCTCTTTGAGATTCTGAAAATGGCTCTTCCATTTCAAGGACTTCCGTTTTTTGATAATGTCTTATCTCTGTGGCAAACTTTTCCAAAGAAGAGGCTATCAAAGAAAGCACACTCATAAGATAAGCATGTCTATCTCTATGGACTATCTGAGTGGGGGCTGGTTCTGGCTCTAAACCAAGCTTTTGGAGGGCTATTTTTTCTACCTCTGGATCTACGTTTGAAAATGTACCCACTGCTCCTGAGATTTTCCCTTTTAAAACATCTTTTTTTGCCACCAGAAGACGCTCTTTCTGTCTTTTTAGCTCATCATACCAAGAGGCAAACTTAAGCCCTACGCTTATAGGTTCTGCATGCACGCCGTGGGTTCTCCCCATCATAATGTTGTCTTTGTATTTGAAAGCCTTTTCTTTTAAAAGCTCCAAGACTATGTCAATGTCTATTATGATGCTGTTTATGGCATCTCTTAACACCAAGCTAAGAGCAGTATCCAAAATATCAGAAGAGGTAAGCCCCATATGAAAATATTTTGAGTATTCCCCAAGCTGATTTCCTATAGCACTTACAAAGGCAAGTATGTCGTGCTTATATATTCTTTCATATTCATCTATCTTTTTCTCTACATCTTCGTCTACGTAAGCTTTTCTTTGTATGGTATCGTAAGCTTCTTTTGGTATAATACCAAGCTCTTTCATGGCATATAAAACCGCAAGCTCCACTTCGAGCCACTTCTTATATTTGTTCAAATTTGAAAAGATGTCTGCCATCTCTTTTCTTGTATATCTTTCTATCATACAAAATATTTTAGCATTTAAGGGCTTTGTTTAATTTAGAAACTTAAATCTTTTATAGATACTTCAAATTGCTTGTATTCTTTTGGTAATACTATACCAAACCTTTTAAGCCTCTCTTTTACAAACACAAGCTGGTATCTTCCGTCAAGCCAATAAAGACCAGCTACCGCATTGTCGTTTTTTACAAGAGCGTCATAGCTCATTGCTAAAAACGGTCTATGAAAGGCTGGTATATAAGAATTAGATACCACAATATCTGCTTTGTTACAATTTAATGTAAAACTAGCATACCTAAAATAAACGATCGTAGGCGTAATATTTACACCATCTTGGCATATTTTCGGATGGTTTTTACGTGTTAGTACTATAGCTATTTTCTCTATAAGCCTTGAGAGGATGATATATTTTGTAGTTTGATACGCTATACTAATATAGGAGATAGTTAAAATTATTAATATAAGCCTCATCAGAAAAGCCTCTCTAAGCTTATATAAAACGTTGTAGGATATGCGTTTACGTTGTATAGACCGTTTGGATTGCCGTATTGGTCATATGTGATAACTGGCACTTTGTATGAGCTATTTAATATGTTTTGAGCTTTTAGCGTTATACTGTAAAAAGGGCTTATATTGTAAGTGATGGCGCTGTCCCACATGTATGTTGCTTTTTCGTTTGTACCAAAATATCCATCAAAAGGACTTCTGTATACAAGCTCATTGTAAAAATATATATTTTTGTATCTATCAAAGAGCTTTATAGAAAACCCTTCGTTTGGAGAGTGATAAGCCTTGTTCATCTTGTTTATAAAATAATTAAATTCTATCTTGTTTAAAGCATTTATATAACAAGTGTTTGAAAGCCAAAATATATTTATGTATATAGGAGTTTGCATATTGTAATATCCATATGGGTATTTGAAGCTTGGTTCTATAGTATTTCTCATATCTATGTAGCCAAATAAAAATCTAACCTTATCTTTTGAAAAATTGTAATCTGTTTCTAAGCTTAAGCCTTTATATTTTATGTTGTTGAGATAATAAGGACCGCTGTATAAAATATTTTGAAAAGAAGGAGGGCTGTAAGTTTTGTAAAGGAAGCCTTTTAGTGTCATATTGTCTTTGGGTTTTGAGATATAGCCAATTCTTGCCGAATAATCAGAATTTCTAAAATCTCCGTTGTAAGAGTATCTATCAAACTTTAAATCCCCAAGCAAAAGGTTTCTATCGTTTATATTAAACTGGTCTTCAAAATAAGCAGTATAATAATCTCTATGAGTAGCCTTATTTAAAGAGTTTATGGGTATATTATTGTAGCTTAAATTGTCTATATTAAAGTTTAAAAGCTGAAAACCAGAGCCTATTATAAGCTTATTGGTATCAGTGGTAAAGGTTTTTAATATATTTCCAGAGTATTTATATACATTCATATTTAAATTGTAAAAGATAGGAATATACCCTTGGTTTAAGGCATAAGGTATGTAAAGAGGAAAACCAAAAGAGTTATGATAATTATCCTTATGCTCCATATCTATAGTAAAATGAAGTTTTAAGCTTTTATCAAAATAATCTGTAAAGGATACGTAAGCGTCTTGGTCTTTGTTTATACCACCCACTGGATTTGCAAACTCAGCCCCTAAAAATACATTTTGCTTTGACCTAACAGCACTTATATCAAGATGCCAGTTTGAAAAATGTTTATACCCTTTGTGGTTTAAATTTATAAAAGCATATTGTTTAAAGGCGTTTCTCGAATGTTCTATGCCTTGTATGTTAAACTTTGGGAAAGCCTCGTAAGTCTGATCATACATGAAAGAGTACGAGTAGTTTTTGTTTATGGGTTTTGCGCTTGAAAATCCTATGTTGTAGCCTCCTCTTGAGTTTAAAGTAATTCTTAAAGAAGATGCGTTTTCCCTAGAAGGTTTTCTTGTGTATATTTTTATTATTACAAGCTTAGGAGTGTTTCCAAGGATTACAGAGGCTGGGCCAAGATATATTTCTATATGGTCAACATCTTTTAGAGGATAGTCTGCATAGAGGCTAAAATCTCCGTTAAACCCAGAGTTTACAAGATGGTCGTTTATATAAAGGGCAAATTGGTTATGATAATCATAAGAAAACCCGCCTAGATTTAGAGAATAGTTTCCACTTTCGTTTGGACCATAATTAAATATGGGTATCGATTTCAACACATCTTCAAGCGTATATGCCTGCATACGTCTTAAGTCTTGTCTTGTTATGATAATCCAGTGTCCTAAGCTTTCTTTTCTTGTTTGGTAAGACAGGTCTGATTTTTGATTGTAGATAGATAAAAGCTTATTTATACTCTGGCTAAAACTTACCGATATACTACCCCAAACACAAAATAAACTAAAAAGTAATAGCTTTTTTATCCTCATAAATCTCTATCCTGTCCCTGCCGTTTCTTTTAGCTTTGTAAAGGGCCTCGTCTGCTTTTTTAATTGCTTCCTCTAAGTTTTTAGCTTTTAGACATACTCCTATGGATACGCTAAGTTTTATATTGTGATTGTTTATATTAATGTCAATAGATTTTATGTTTATCCTTAATCGCTCTAAGGTTTTTAAACAATGCTCATGTTGTTTACATTTTAAAAGTATTAGAAATTCTTCGCCACCCCATCTTAAAACAATGTCGTCTTCTCTTATAGAGCTTTTTATGGCTTGAGCTACTTCTTTTAAGACTATATCCCCAGCATTATGACCGTATGTATCGTTTACCTCTTTGAAGAAATCAATGTCTAACATAGCGACTGCATAATCTTCCTGGCGGTTTTTTATATCTTTAAGCAATTTTCTGTTTGGCAAGCCTGTGAGTTCGTCTAGGTAAGATTCTTTCTTGTAAGCTCTTGCTTTTAAAAGCAAAAATACTATGATTGCTAAAAATACTATGGAAATTATGTTTATAAACAATATTGTAAGCTTTGTCTTTTTCAAAGTATTTTTTAGAGATTTTAGCGTTGTAAGCTTATAATCTACTACTATTAAGGCTCTGTAAGGCTTGTCGTTTACCAAAACATCCAAAGGATAGTATAGCGAAAATCCTACATTTTCTATGGTATCGTGGTATTTTATATAGGGTGTTTTTGTCTTTATTGCTTTTAGTATGATATCTTTTTCGTTGTCTGCTGGCATAAATACTTTTGGATAAGTGGAGCCTTGTTTTGGCAAATCTTCTACGCTATACAATACACCGTTTTTATAAACTAGCACAAAAATCCTTTGTACATCTTTTGATATTAAAAGCGGTAGATAGTTATCTAGTTCTTGGTAAGGTTTGTTTTGTGTTTTATTGGCAATGTTTGAAATAGTTGATTCAGTTTGATTGTAAACTATTTTTATTATAGACCTCGATATATTTAGCTCTATTTCGTGAAGCTGATATGATATGAATAATATGGCTAATGCTATAATGATTATATAGAATCGCTCTATCCCCTCTCTTTTTAACATAAGAATATTTTAACATGAATATATATGGTGTTTTTATAATAATATCAAAAGATATTACAAAAGACTCTAATACAAAGATAAGTAATACCAATTGTTTAAGTCTCGTTCCAAAAGGTAGTTGTGTAATATTATAACTCCTGACTGCCTTTTGGCTTTTTGAAATCAATGGGATATTAAAAATGAATTTCTCACTCAACGTATATAATATAATAAAATTAGGAGGTAATTGGTGAAATTAATATATTCTCTAAGAAGAAAACCTATACTATATATTTTTATCTATGTATATATAGTTTTGCTGCTTTTAAAAACAACATATGGTGATAAAATCAATATAGACGTAAAACTATCGCCTACAAGGCATTACAAGGCAAGGTACCACAAATATCATACTAAAAAATATCATAAACAGCATCATCATCACTATAAAAAAGAAAAAACTCATCACAAAGAAAGTAAAAAAACTCATCACGAAAAAAATAAAAAAACTGGGAACAACTCTAAAAAATTATCTAACACCATTAAAGAGAAAAATAATGGTTTTATTACAAAAACATTCACTTTCAAAGGTTTAAACATTCTTTCAGATGATTTAGTTTTAAAAGGCGTAAATCCAAGATATGATTTTTATATACCGACATTACCTCAAATGGTTTCTGGAAAAGTGTATCTCAATATACAAGCTTATCCTTATCTAAGAAAAGATAGCACTGTCACAATACTATTAAACAACGTTCCTTATGAAACCTTTAAGGCAGATAATATCCCACCAGAAATAGTCATTCCTATAAAAAAATCAAACAACAACTTTGCTAAAGTAAGTATTTTAGGAGATTTACATATAAGTGAAAATGTGTGTGTAGATGCTTTTTCTGAAAAATTATATTTAATAGTATCTAAAAACAGCAAGGTAGAGTTTAATTACAAAAAATCGGACAATATAAGAGGATTTCTCATAGATTATAACAACGACTATTGTATATACTCACCTACATTGATACCATTCATATATCAGATGTGTAAGGAGAACCCAATTCCTTGTAAAGTATATTACAATCAGAATATCAAGAATTGTAAAAAAATAGAGCCTTCAAGCGACAACAATCTAATTCTAAATAAAGATACGCTTTATGTACCAGTCGCTAAAACTACAAAAGCTTTTGAGAATGGGATATTTCCAAGCTACTTGTTTGGAGAAGCCGAACGTATAAATAAAGCTATAGTAGAAAACAAAACTGCAAAAACAGAGGTTTCTTTAAAAGACCTGGGGCTTAAAACCGTTACAATAGAAGGAGTCTCCAATTTAAATTACACAATACCAATTGATACCGCTAAGCTGGGAGGTATTCCAAAAAATCTTTATTTCAGGCTTTTAATAAAACACACACCGATAAATAAAAATGGCGGTGAAGAATTAAGGATATATTTAAATAACAATATGATTTCTGCTTATTCTATAAGAAATAATAAAAATAGTTTTGATGTGAAAATACCAACAGATGAACTAAGCTATGGCAAAAATTACTTAAATATAAACTTAGTTGATTTTGAGAATTCAAATTTTGAGAATTCAAGTGCATGTGGCGGCAACATACCTAGACTTGCTTTTACTATATTTGATAGTTCTTATTTTTATTGGGATAAGCTAAAAAACAAACCAAAAAGCATATCTGATTTCTTAAAAGATATGCATGGTAATGTAGCTTTTATAATAAAAGATGAGAATTTCTACCCTTTAGCCACCAAATTATCTACAGACTTAGCAGATTACGACAAAAATATATCTAGTATATCAATAAACCCAAAAAATTTATCAAAATACGATTTTGTGATAATATTTGAGAATCCTAAAGACACTTCTAACATGCCAATAGAACTAAACAAAGGAGATTTTGAAATATTTAATCCCCTTACCAAAAAGGTTATATTTTCATCAACCCCATCCGAGGCTTTTGCAGTGATGATGGTAAAGATGATAGACAATAAGCCAACGTTGGTATTTTCTTACTACAAAGATCCTTCCGGTATAAATAATATATTTAAATATCACTTTTCAGAGTTTTTTGGGCTAGATGGCAATACAGCTATAGCTACAAAAGATTTTATATCATCCTACGAAGTTGGCCAAAAGCTAAGAATAAAGTATAAGTACTCAAAAGGTTTAAGTTACTATTGGAATAAGTACAAACTCTGGATAATAATTTTACTCATTTTACCTATAACTATATTTTTAGCTTATACTTATGTAAAGCTAACAAGGAGGAAAACATGAAATCTCAGATAATACTTTTTTTATCTGTACCGTTTTTAGCTCTAGCCTCTTCTTGGGTTCAGCCAAAAGGCGGTATTTTCTTATCACCAAGCTATAATTACTATAATGCCAATGAGTATTATGACAACAACGGAAACAAAAAGCCTATGGGTTGTACCTTTAAAGAAAGCGAGTACCAGTTGTACGGAGAATATGGGCTTACAAATAAAACTACCGTTACTTTCAAAATACCTTACGATTATCTAAGCTGTGGAGGAAATTCAACTTCTGGTTTTGGAGATTTTGAGACAGGGTTTATAAGACAAATAAAAAAAGATGTAGACTACTCTTTTTCATACTACGGTACAGCTATAATTCCAACAGGATATTCAATAGACAAAAGTTTAAGGCTCGGATACGGAAGGTTTGGATTAGAAGGTGGAGGGTTGTTTGGATTTTCTGGAAAGTTTGGTTTTGTCGATTCTGGGATTGGCTATAGATATTATTTTGGATATCCATCTTCTCAAGTAAGATCTTATGCTACCGCCGGACTTAACATATACAAACATATTCAGCTTATAAGCACATTAAACCTACAGCTTGGTCTTGGCAATGGAAAACAAAAACAAGTAGGGCAAAACATACTATTGGAGCCAAATTATAAGTTAGCTCAGATATACATAGGTCCTCGCATCATTTTTGGGAATGTATCTTTTGTAGCTACTTATCAGTACGTCTTTTGGGGAGAAAATACAGGAGTAGGGAGAGGCTTAAACTTTAGTTTATGGTGGAATTTTTAGCTTTTAAAATAAAATATGAAAATAGGAGAGTTTCTTGTAAAAAAGAATCTGATAACAGAAGAGCAGCTTAAAGAAGCTCTTTATTATCAAGAAAAGTATGGCGGAAGGCTTGGATGGATTCTGGCATCCCTTGGATATATCAATAGGCTTGACTTGTTTAAAGCACTTGCAGAGCATTTTGGAATTGAATTTCTATATGATTTAGAACAAATTAAAAGCCTTATAGATAAAGATTTCCTTTTAAAATTCAACCCTTATGAACTTTCCCAATATGAAGTAATCCCAGCTAAAAATATAGACAACAAAATCATTCTTCTAACCTCAAATCCTGAAAGTTATAAGCTGGATAACTTTATAAAAAAATATTTCCCGAATAAAAATATTGAAAAAATAGTCATAACAGATTTAGACCTTATAAAAATTTTGGAAATCTATTTTAAAGAAAATTTTATAGATAGAGCGGTGCATGGATTGTTATACATGAGCCCACAATATTCTGCCTCTATGGTTTTTTCAAAAGGACAAGTGTTCTTTATGGGTTTATTCTTATACGCTTCCCTTTTGTGGATTTATAAAAATCCTATTTCTTACTTCACATTTATTATCCTTATAACTCAATTATTCTATCTATTTGCTATAGGCTTTAAATTTATAGTAAGCTTGGCAGGTACAAAATCAGAAATACAACAAACCGTAACAGACGATGAGGTAAAAGCTCTTAACGAAGAAAACCTTCCAGTTTATACAGTATTGGTGCCTGTCTATAAAGAACCAGAAGTTATTGGTATTTTGATAAACAGTCTGAAGAAGATAGATTACCCACAACATAAGTTGGACGTTATTCTTCTTTTGGAAGAAGATGATATCGAGACATACGAAGCTGCGAAAGCACAAAAGCCACCTATAAATTGGAGGTTTATGAAGGTACCGCCAAGCCTTCCAAAAACAAAACCAAAAGCCTGCAACTATGGACTTTTTTTTAGTAGAGGTAAATACCTTACAATTTACGACGCTGAAGATATGCCAGAATCGGATCAGCTAAAAAAGGTGGTGATAGCGTTTGGAAAAGCTGGAAACAATTATATATGTTTTCAAGCAGCACTCAACTATTTTAACAAAGATGAAAACTTTCTAACAAAAATGTTTACTTTAGAGTACTCTTATTGGTTTGACTATATGCTACCAGGCCTTTTCAACCTAAAGCTACCGATACCTCTTGGTGGAACTAGCAACCATTTTGATGTAGAAAAATTAAGAGAGATAGGAGCCTGGGATCCGTTTAACACCACAGAAGATGCCGACCTCGGTGTTAGAGCTGCTGGAAAAGGATATAAAGTAGGTGTTGTAAACTCCACCACTTACGAAGAGGCTAACGCAAAACTAAAAAATTGGATAAGACAACGTTCAAGGTGGATAAAGGGTTATATGCAAACATGGTTGGTGCACGCAAGAAACTCTAAAAATCTTTACAAAAGCGTTGGCTTGAGGGGATTCTTAGCTTTTCATCTTCTAATAGGTGGTACACCATTTACATTTTTAATGAATCCAATTATGTGGTCTATATTCTTATTTTGGCTTATAGCTCAAGCAAAGTCTATAGACGTATTGTTTCCTACTTTTGTTTTATATATATCTTTATTTAACCTGCTTTTTGGTAATTTTATAGGAGTTTATCTAAATATGCTCGCAGTATTTAGAAGAAAGTATTATGAACTTTTACCATACGCTTTCTTAAACCCAATATATTGGATGCTTCACTCTATAGCCTCTTATAAAGCCCTTTATGAGCTTTTTACGAAACCTTTTTATTGGCAGAAAACCCAACACGGTATCACAAAATTTAAACCGCCAGCTATATCAAATGCTTAGAGCGTTTATTATTTGCCTTATCTTTATTTCCATATTTTCATTGCTTTTTTCAATTGAACATTTAGCTTATGAACAAGGATATATATATAAAGGTATACTTTTTTACGCTGAGAAGGTGCTTTTAGCTGAGGAGGGAAATCCTCCTAGGTTAGAGAATATAGGCTTCGTGTATCCTCCTTTAGCCTTTTTGCCTTTTTTGTTTATAAAAAACTATAAAATAGTATCTCCTATCGTGTCCGCTTTTGTTATTAGTATTTTTTTTATATACTTGTCAAAACACTTAGAAAAAAAATCTTACCTTGTTGTTGGTTTTTTACTTCTTAACCCTCTTGTGCTATTCCTAGCTATTTATAGGTTTGAGATATTGTTATTTTATATTATCCTAACACTATCAATCAGCATGCTCATCATTCACATAGAAACTGGATATTCTTTCTATCTTTTCATTGGCGGTATATTGTTTGGACTTACTTTTTTCCTTGATTTTAGAAGCTTGTTTTTAATACCTTTTATTACGATAGCAATTTTTATAAGTGCAAAAGAAAAAGAATTTAGCCATCAACTTGCGCTTATTATAGTGAAGTTATCCCCGATAATATTTTTTGCATTGGCATGGGTATATTTAAACTGGATATTTACTGGTAGCCCTCTTACATTTGTAACAAGTCCTTACTCTTTCTTTAAGAGCGGTCCCATTGATACAAATATTCTCATAGCAAAAGGTAACTTTTTAAAAAGTTTATCATATACTATATCAAAACTATTAGCCGATATGCCAATAACACTTCCTTATTTTATAACACTGCTTTATATGAGAAAATACAGAATGTTTTATATACTACCCATGTTTATGTTATATCTATCTCCAATATTATTGGTGTTTTTATCTATCTACTTTGCGTCATTTTTTCCTGCATATTACCATGCGGTAATTTTTTTATTTTTTGCAATAGTTTTTCAAAAGTTTCTTTGTGAAAAGCCAACAAAAATGCTAGTAATATCTTTTTTGATATCTCTTGTTTTTAGCTGGATACTTCCTTTATATTCTAAAGAATTAAACGAAAAACATTTCACAAAGTTTCTTATTAGCGGTAAAATAGCCCAAAATATAAGAGATTATAAGGAAGTAGCAAATATACTAAAAAAAGAACAATGCAAAAAAACTCTTATAGACGATGCATCAGGTTTTCCTATAGTGGTGTTTGTAGGAAACCCAAGAATGTTTTACTTACCATATATGTATGAATACTACACAGTCTTGTCTTATCCAAAAGCCTACGCTGATTGTATAGTGGTTGACAAATCAAGCGATATCGATAAAATTTCTCAAAGGTTTCCAGAGGCGATCATTGGGCATATTAACGGTTATTATTTGTTATATGAAAACAAAAAATTTGCTATATTTAAAAGATAGTTATGAGAAGAAGAGATTTCTTAAAACTACTTTTTGGCGGTCTTAGCTTAACACTTTTTGGTTGTGGAGCAAATGCTGGAGGCAATAGTTCCAACAGTTCTCAACCATTTTCTTTACAAAAAGCCATAAAATTTGGCTTAGGACCAGACCCAGAGAGAATGATAGACGATTATGACCCCGCTGGTTATATGGTGCTCAATACTCTAACACCAAATATAGTATGTATGTGGATAAACGGTGCAGCTCTTTCAAATGGAAGCGTATATTCATCAAGTATGGAATATGTAAGAAATTGGGCTCAAGAAAAAAGATTTGCCGAATGGTCCCAAAAGGGCTATGAGCTTATGGTAATTACGTGGGAAAACTACGACGGACAAAACTCTACATTAGGTGGTCCTACTTACGGAAATTATCATATATCAAATCAATTCATACAAGATATGACAGAACTTCTTGGATACCTTAAAGCTCAATTTTCAAACCAACTTTACTTTGCCCTTGCCACAGAACAATCCACTTACACAGGATGCAGATACAACCACAACATATGCGGAAATCAACAAGAAGAAGAACAGTATTCAGACATAATAAACTCCACCACCGAAGAGTATTTTAGTCAACTAAGAACAAACTTACAAAAAGCAGCCTCCCTTATCGAGGCACAAATACCATCAGCTTATGTAGGTATGTCATTTGGAGGATGGCTTGTAAATTTTCAAAATGGTATAGATTTTATACATTACTTTGATAGTGTTATAAACGAAAGTACTGCAGTATTTTTCCAAAGCATGATAGGCGAGAAAGCTAGCGAGAACAATGGATATGGAAACCCTCAGCAAATAATGAAAAATTGCCAGTTTTATCAGAGTTATGGGAAACCAATAATACTATCCCACTACATGCCCTCTTCTTTAAGGGCCGATGTGGTAGCAGACGATATGCAAACTATATCAGCTCCTTCTTATTTAGAAAATCTAGATAATTACCTTTACGCTTTTTGCTTTATGGATTATGGTATATTAAAAGACAACCAATACAACTGTTTGACATATACTCAAAATTTTAGAAAAGAATTATATTAAATATCCAAATAATACCCTCTTTGATACTGATTTGGTATATCTATCTTTATATTTCTAGACATAGCCCATTTTATGGGAAGGTATGGCTCTTGCAAGAAAAGGCGTCCTATTGCTACAAGATCTGCTCTTTTGTTTTTTATAATCTCGTTTGCCATATCAAAAGATGTGATACCGCCTACCGCCATGGTCATTATGTTTGCCTCTTTTTTTATGGTTTCTGAGAAAACTATCTGATGAGCTCTATAATAATCGTTTGGCGGTGCTCCAAAAGCTATACCACCAGAAGAACAGTCTATCACATCAACATCTTTGGTTTTTAGGATTTTAGCAAGGGCTATAGAATCTTCTAAGCTCCAGCCTCCTTCTACGTGGTCTGTTGCCGATATTCTCACAAAAAGAGGCATTTCTTTTGGTATTGTAGCTCTCACTTTTTCTACTATTTCTATTAAAAGCCTTATACGGTTTTCAAAAGCCCCGCCGTATTCATCTGTTCTTTTGTTTGTAATAGGAGATAAAAACTCGTTGAGAAGATATCCATGAGCCGCATGTATTTCAATCACGTCAAACCCAGCTTCTAAAGCCCTTTGAGCAGCTTTTACAAACTTTTCTACGATATTTTTAATATCTTCTTTGGTCATTTCCTTTGGTGTTTTCCAGTTGCTGGCAAAAGGTATTGGGCTTGGGGCTATTATCTCAAGCTCATCATCATAACCAAACTTTTCAAATCTATCCCAAGGTCTTCCACCAAGGGCTTTCCTACCAGCATGAGCAAGCTGTATACCTACTTTTGCTCCAAAACTATGGCATATATTTACTATACGCTTTAGGCCTTCTACATGCTCATCTTTGTATATGCCAAGGTCTTGCTTAGAGATAACTCCTTCAGGAGATACGGCGCAAGCTTCTGTAAAAATAAGTCCAGTCCCGCCAGCTGCCCTTGACCCGTAGTGGGCTATGTGAAAGTCATTTACAAAGCCATCTTCCGAAGAATACATACACATAGGGGACATAACGATACGGTTTCTTAAAGACAAAGATCTAATTTGTATAGGTGTAAAAAGGTTTTCTTTCATATTTTAAGTTTAACAGATTAAGAAGAAATTTAAAAGGGCAGAAACTATAAAAATAAGATGAAATTGTCAGTTAAATAATATGACAAAAAGCATGGGCCTGGAAGGACTCGAACCTCCAGCCGGACGGTTATGAGCCGTCTGCTCTGCCTTTGAGCTACAGGCCCTTAATCAAATGTTGAGTGGCGGAGCAGACGGGATTCGAACCCGCGACCTCCGACGTGACAGGCCGGCGTTCTGGGCCGGCTGAACTACTGCTCCAGCCATCTAGATATTATACTATAAACTATAAATTTTGTCCATATCAATTAATTTAGCTTCTTCAATAACTTTTGAACGATTAGCCGGTGGTATAGAGTTTATATCTATGTTTGGTTTTAGGTTTTTAAGATGAGAGAGATATTTTACTATACGGTTCATAACATCCACATTTCCTTCTGTGGCAAAAAGGGCTAACTCTTCCAAGTCAAAAGGTTTTAATAGCATGTAAAGCTCCGATGGTTTTTTAGCTTTTAGTATTTGTGATATATGTTGTTTGACATTTATGTTAACAAATTTGTAAACAAACGCCGGCGCACTTACACCTTTTAATATATCTTCTAAAGAAGGAGCGTTTTTTACCAAAAGCCAAAAGAATATCCAAGGGGCCTCTTTGAAAGGCTCTTTGTATTCTAGCAAATACCAATCGGAAAACATTTTAAGGTTTTTGGATTTTTCTTCTATGTAAAGATAGTCTGGCTTGTATTCAAACAAAGATTCTATAATGCCGTATTTTTTGTAAGCTTCAAAAATGTTTTCAAATGCTTTTTCTTGAAGAGCTATTTTTAGTTCGTTGAATATCCTGCCTTTTGGAGCATATTTTAGCATGTCTTTTTGTAGAGCCTCTTCCAAAAGCCTTTTTGTGTCTTTTGAAAGTCTAAAGTTTAGCTTGGCTTCAAACCTTATAGCCCTTAGTATTCTAACTGGGTCTTCTATAAAACTAAGGGGATGTAAAACCCTCACAATTTTATTTTTTATATCGTTTAAAGCCCCAAAATAGTCTATTACAGTACCAAAATCCTCTTCATCGAGAGAAAGAATAAGCGTATTTATAGTAAAATCTCTTCTAAAAAGGTCCTCTTTTAAAGAGGCTTTTGATACTATAGGATAAGAACCTGGCTTTTCGTAATACTCTCTTCTGGTGCTTGAAATCTCTATTTTAAAACCTTTATATTTAAAGTGTATGCTGTTAAAATCCCCAAACCTATGGGTTTTTATACCTTTTGATTTTAATGTGTTTTCTAACGTATCTATATCCCCTTCAAAAACAAAATCAATATCGTAAGAGGGTCTGTTTAAAATTATATCTCTTACCACACCGCCCACAAGATAAAGTTTTTCTTCTTTTGGCACGACGCTTTTTATATCTTTTACAATATCTATTGTATAAGAAGGTATATTTACTCGTTTTGTGGAAATCTTTTGCTCTTCATCTTCGGTGATATGTCTTATTAAATCTGACTTTGTTATTATTCCCACTAGCTTTCCCTTCTCATCTAATACCCCTATCATAGGTGCCAAAGGGTTTTCCAAAAACACTTTCTCGGCTTCCCAGATAAAATCGTTTTCTTTTAAAAGCGGTATACTTATTAAAAGCTCTTTTATTTTGCTCTCTTTTGAAATATCAAGAGCCTTTGCCAATATCTTTTTGGTGATAGCACCTATCACATATCCATTTTCATCTAAAACTGGGGCTTTTGAGATTTTGAAGTTTGAAAGTGTGTGAAAAGCTTCTTCTACGCTCATATCTTCTTTTAAGGTAAGCGGGTTTTTTGTCATAATATCTTTTAATGCTATCTTTGGGTTTTCTTCTTTTAAAAGCTCTAAAATTATACTTTTTAGCTTTTTAGAAGATACAAAATTAAGCTTTAAACCAGAGGCAAGCGCATGACCGCCTCCTCCTAACTTTGATAAGATATTTTCTACATCTATAGTTTTTGACCTTGCCACTACATAGGTATTTGTAGAAGAAGACATAATGATAAAGTAAGCATCAAGGTTTTCAAGCTCTTTTACATCTTTTAAGTTCTCAATTATACTTTCCTGAGCCCCGTCAAGCACTATAAAACCAATTTTTTTCTGGTTTATGTTTACAATCTCCAAGCTCTTTAAGGATTCTTCCAAACTCATCAAGTCTTTTAGGCTTATGTAAGATTTTACATATTTATTTACAAATTCTACATCAGCACCCTTTTTTATAAGATAAGAAGCGATTTCAAAATCCTTTGGACTTATAGCCTTTATAGAAAAATAATTAGTATCGTCGTATATACCACAAAGCAATACAGATGCATCTTCTTTTGATATAAATATATCTTTTTTTATAAGATGCTCTACTACAAGAGTGGTGCAAGCTCCAAGGGTTTCATCTATGTGAGCCTCTAAAAATGGCTCTTCTTCTATATGTTTTACATGATGGTCAAAAAGCGTTATTTTTTTAATGTTTTCTTTTTTTAAAAGCTCAAAAACAAAATCCAAAGAAGAAAAATCCACTGTAAAAATATGTATATTTTTTAAACCTTCCAAAGAGTTGATTGTTTTAAATTTATCTTTTATATCCTCAAAAAGTTTTTTGGCTTTTGGGCTAAAAGAAGTATAAAATAATTTTGCATCTTTTTCTAAAAGCGATAAACCGTATATAGAAGAAAGAGCGTCTAAATCGGCGTTTGGTGGAAGTAAAAGTATCTTAGCGCTTTCTTCGGACAAAGGCTCTTACCTCTTCTAAGGGCTTTGTGTTTAGGACGCGTTCTTTTAAAGCCCAGCCTCTTCTTGCAAGTCCTACCCCTACTTTCATAAACTGAAGATGAGAAGAAGAATGAGAATCTGTTACTATACTTATCATTACTCCTCTTTCTACGGCGAGTCTAATGTTGTCTGGGGACAAATCGGCTCTTGGTATATTTAACTCTAAAGCTGTATTTGTGTCAAGGGCAGCTTTTATAACCTCTTCCATATTTAAAATATACCCATCTCTATATCCGTAGTTCTTCCCGGTAGGATGTCCTATTTGATTTACGTATTTGTTGTGGCAGGCTTTTAAGATGCGCTTTGTGTTGTCTGTGTTTGGTGACATATGTGAGTGAATAGAAGCTATTACGTAGTCAAACTCTTCCAAAAAGCTGTCTGGTAAGTCCAAAGACCCATCTTCTAAGATATCCACCTCGCACCCTCTTAATATGGTCATATCTTTGTATTCTTTTTGGACTTGCTCTATCTCTTTCCACTGAGTCCTAAATCCAGCCTCATCAAGCCCTCCAGCTACTCTTAAAGACTTTGTATGGTCTGATATTACAATATACTTATACCCAAGCTCATAACATGTTTGTACCATTTGCCTTAAAGAAGCTTTGCCGTCCGAATAAGTGGTATGCATGTGAAAATCACCCTTTATATCATCGTATCCCACTAGTTCTGGTATTATACCTTGCATGGCAAGTTCAATTTCGCCTTTGTCTTCTCGTATTTCAGGGGGTGGCATCGCCATACCCAAAACGTTGTAAATATCTTCCTCTTTTTCCCCGCCAAGCCTTTTACCTGAAGCTATTTCAAAAATACCGTATTCGCTTATTTTATAACCTTTTTCTTTGGCGATATCTCTTATTTTTACGTTGTGCTCTTTAGAGCCTGTAAAGTATTGAAGACCTGAGCCCCATTCTTCTGGTTTCAAAACCCTTAAATCTACCTGTTTTGAGTTTTTAAGAAGAATAGAAGTCTTTGTTTCACCGCTTCCAATGACTTGCTCTATATCTTTATAACCTTTAAAATAATCATGTACTTTTTGAAAATCTTCTTTTTTAGCAGATACAAGTATATCTATATCCCCTATGGTCTCTTTCATGCGCCTTAAAGAACCAGCCACCGATATGTTTATTATCTCTTTGCAACCCTTCATGTAGTTTAATATATCTTGAGCCAAAGAGTAGGCTTCTGTTATAAACATTCTCTCTTTTGATTGTTCAAAAAGAGCTATACCTCTTTTTATATTTTCTATCTTTTTGGGACCAAAGCCTTTTATGGTCTTTATACGTGGGTCATCTAAAGCTTTTAAAAGCTCTTCTTTGTTTTTTATACCAAAAACATCGTAAAGAGTTTTAAGAGTTTTGGGTCCAATACCTGGAGCATCCATAATCTCCAATAGCTCTTTGGGGACTTTTTGCAAAAACTCATCGTGTTTTTTGATACGTCCAGTTTTTAAATACTCTTCTATCTTTTCTAAAGAAGATTCTCCTATACCGTGTATTTGGTTTGCAGTGAGGTACTCTTTTAGCTCTTCTACGCTTTTTATATCCTTATCTATTTCAAAAAGAATATCTGCTACTTTCTGATAAGCAAGCACTCTAAACCTGTTTTCCCCCAAAAACTCTGCCGCTAGAGCCATTTCTTTAAATAGTTTAGCTATGTCTTTAGTAGATGCCATAAGGTTTATTATACAACGATTTTGTTAGAATGCTATGTTGTATATAAAAAGCCCAAAACCTATCAAAGCAGATATCAATGATACGTAGAAAAACTCTTTTCTTCTGGTGAGGGCTGAAACCGATGCCACAGCGATACCTATTTGTAAAAGAAGCTGCGCTATCATAAATATATGATGCTTTTCATAATAATGTTCGCTTTGAATAGTCTTTTGTTCTACTTGTTTTTCTAAGTCTTTGGCTTTTTTCATGATTTCTTCTTTTTGCTTTTTATACTTTTTTATATATTCTTCAAACTTTGGATTTTCCTTTATATAGTTTGCTATGGTATACATATGGTATCTCATATCTTTGGCTTGGTAGTAGTTCCAAAGGTCTGTGGCCTTGTTTTGCAAAAGCACCGCGTCGTTTTTGGCTACTATGGTTTTTGTGACGTATATTTCTGATTGCATACTCACAAGACCGCTTATTACAGCCATTATGGTAGTAGCTAAAGATACCCACAAAAGCCACTTCTCTTTAGCTTTTTCTTCCTTTATGGTTTCTTCTATAAGCTCTTTGGCGTGCTCTTCAATAGGACTTTCTTCCATCAGTCAATACCCTCTGAGTTATATTCATCTAAAGGATGGCTTTTTGAAGATACACCACCCCAAGGTTTTTTACCGTAGAATAGAGCATTTATATCTTTTATATTTTTTAGTGTTGAGCTTTTAAAAGAGACGTTTCTTAAATCTGTGTTTATAAAATCTATATTTTCTAATATGCTTTCTTGAAAGTAAGAACCTTTTAATATAGCATCTTTAAAATTTATACCCTTAAGACGCGTATTTAAAAATGAAGCATCAAGTATTTGAGCTTTTTCCATGTCGGAGTTTATTATATCACAACTTATGAATTTTGCAAGACCCATAAAGGTATATCTAAAAGAGCAGTTTTCAAAAAAGCATTTGTTGAAGCTAGTCCTTTGAAAATTTGCCCTATCAAAGACGCAATTTATAAACTTACAATTGGTAAAATCTGCCTCTGGTATAAAACACTCTGTAAAATCTACATCTTTGAATGTTGCATTTTTAAAACTAGCACAGGTAAAGGTAGAAAAACAAAGGGCAGAGCCCTCAAGGCTCAAACCCTCTATTGCTTCATTTGAAAAATCGCAAGAGGTTGCATTACCTTCTTTAATCTTTTCTAAAAACCTCATACAGGTAATACTTTGCACTCGTCTATAAAGATTTGGGGGTTTATATCTTTTGAGGCTTTGTACCTTTGCTTTATTTCGTTTACTCTATCTTGATAAGTGGGTTCTTCTTTTTTGTAGAATATGCCTATAGGCACTTTAGCAGATTCGCTGTAATAATGCTCCAAGTCTTTCATAGCAAGTTCTAAGGCTTTTTGTAGGTTATCTATTTCTTTGTGGCCGTTTTCGTTTATGTCAATAGTTTTATCTTTATAGTATTTAAAAGTGTCTACTTTGTTGTAGGTGGGGCATGGAGATATGATGTTTACAAAGCTAAATCCTCTATGAGATATGGCCTGTTTTATTATATCGCTCATATGTTTTAAGTTGCCGGCATAAGTTTGTGCTACAAAGGTAGCCCCAAAAGTAAGCATGTAGGATATGGGATTGACAGGTTTGTCTATAGAGCCAAAGGGCGTTAAAGAGCCGTAAAGTCCTTCTCTTGAAGTGGGTGATATTTGGTTTTTTGTAAGACCATACACTTGATTGTCCATACAAAGTACCGTGATGTCTATGTTTCTTCTAGCAGCATGCGGGTTATGGCCAGAGCCTATAGAAAACAAATCTCCATCTCCAGCTTCTACTAAGACGGTAAGGTTTGGGTTTGCAAGCTTTACACCTATGGCGGTAGGTATAGCTCTACCATGAAGCACATGCATACTGTAATTTTTTAAGAATAGTGGCGCCCTTGATGAGCATCCTATACCAGACACAGATACTACATTCTCTGGTCTTATTTTAAGTTCTGATAAAGCTTTTGTAATAGCGCTTATAACACCAAAATCCCCACACCCAGGACACCAAGTGGGTTCTATATCGCTTCTATAATCTGCTGGTTGAAGTTCTAACATTTGTTCCATAAAAACCTCCTTAAATTAAACCGTAAGCTTTTTCGCCGTAAATATGCTCAGGAGTAAATCTTCCTTCTGTTATCTCCTGATTTTCCATCAAAAAGTCCACTATATCCTCTATTTCTTTTGGTATAAATGGTTCTCCTCTGTAAATGTTGTAAGATATGGGTCTTATGTGGGTTCTGTCTTTTATAACTGTGGCCAGCTGTCCGTAGTAGTTGGTTTCTGGTATTAGTATACGTTTTGAGCTTTTAGCAAAATATTCAAAAACATCTTCTTTTACTGGCCATAAAAGCCTTGGATACATGGCGTTTATTTTGAGTCCCCTACTTCTTAATCTTTGAACCGCTTCTTTTGCGATGGATGCTGTAAGACCCCACGTTATTATGCCTATGTCTGCATCTTTATAAGGGGCATCTATTTCTATAAACCTATCGTAATCCTCTTCTAACAGTTTTTCAAGCTTTTTAAAACGTTTGTTCATTTGATAGGTTCTTATGTCTGGTCTGTTTCTTGGGTCTGAATTTTCTTGCCTTTCAAGACCCGTTATAGCGTGTATGGCGTTTGGATCTCCTGGAATACCCATAGGAGTAATACCATCTTCTGTAAACAAAGCGTATCTTAAAAATCTTCCATGTCTTATAAACTTTTGCTCTTTATCTTCTTCTGCCTTATAGATAAGCCTATTTACTACGTTTAACTTGGACAAGTCTGGGGTTGGGAAAGCCTCTGCTCTTAGGCTCATAGCGGCATCTGTAAGCATTATAACTGGCATTTGATATTTTTCTGCCAAGTTAAAAGCTTCAACGGCCATGTAAAAGCTATCTTCTACTGATATTGGAGCCAAAACTGCTCTTGGTATTTCACCGTGAGATCCATATACAGCGTGATATAAATCTCCCTGCTCGTGTTTTGTGGGCATTCCAGTGGCCGGTCCTACCCTTTGCACATCTACTATTACCACCGGGGTCTCTGTCATGCCGGCATAACCTATGAGCTCTGACATGAGCGAAAGACCAGGTCCTGATGTAGCCGTCATGGCTTTTGCGCCAGCAAAGGAAGCACCTATTGCCATAGCCAAAGAAGCTATTTCATCTTCTGCTTGATAAAGCCAACCATCCTTTCTAATTAAATCTTCTACTATATAATTTCCAACGGACGTAGCTGGTGTTATAGGATAAGCGGCGTAAAACTCACAACCCCCAGCTATACAACCTTTTGCTACCGCTTGATTACCTTCCATGATTACTACATCTTTTAAGCCTATAGGTGGTGGGAATTCAAAACCGTCTTTTTTAACAAGATTTTCTTTTACATATTTCATACCAGCTTCAAGAGCTTGATAGTTCATATTTACTATTTTTTCGCCTTTTCTAGAGAATTTAGCCTTTATAGAATCTTTTAAAGATTCAACTGGTATGTTGAAAAGACCTGCTAAGGCTCCTAAAGCTACTATATTTTTGGTGATATAGGCTTTTATCTCGTTTTTTGCTATATCAGAAAGAGGCACCGGATACATAATTACGCCTTCGTGCTCTTCCGGTTCAAAATCTGAAGAATCGTAAACAAGCACTGTACCGGGTTTTAGATGTTTTTTGTTGTAGGAGTATGCCTCTCCGTTGAAGCAACATAGTATATCAAAACCATCGCCAGTGCTATAAAGTTTTTCATCTGATATCCTCACGGTGGAATTAGCGTAACCACCTTTGATTTCAGCGGGAAAGCTCTTAAAGTTCACAACATGATAACCAGATCTCACCGCTGCTTCTGTCAAAAAATCTCCAGCCGAGATGACACCTTCACCACCTTCGCCACCAACCTTGATAACAAGGCTAAAACTCATAAACACCTCCTAAATTAGTTAGTACTTAAAAACAACCTTTTAAATTCTTATTAAATAAATATGCACTTACACAATAATTTAAAAATACACTAAATCATAAAAGCGCGCCTATAGGCGCGCTACAATCTCTTAAGCTGGCTCTATTCTTACGATAACTTCGTCTGGAGTTATATTTTCACCAGGTTTGGCGTATATTCCTTTTACTACACCGCTTATAGGAGCGTGTATTTCATTTTCCATCTTCATTGCTTCTACTATAGCTACCGTTTGTCCCTTTTCTACCTTGTCACCCTCTTTTACCAAAATCTTTGAAACTTTACCGGGCATAGGTGGTACTGCATCGCCTTCTTTTTCTGGTCTTGGTCTTGTGCTACCAGCTTGAGCTGGCTGGCTACCTTGCTTAGCTTGTCCTGAAACAAGAGCTTCTGCTATAGGATAAAGTTGTATCTCTTCAAGCTTTCCGTTAACTCTTACGTAGTATTTCTTTGGTTTTCCAGGTTCTTGGCTTGGAGCTACACCTTCTACTTTGACTTTAAACTTATCGCCATGATAGGTTATATCAAACTCTACAGGTGCTGCGTTCTCTACAGTACCTGGTTTTGTTTCTACTATATCGGTGGTGTCTATGGCTATGTCGGGGGTTAATTCGCCGTTTTCTCTGGCTTTTAAGAATTCCATAGCCTGCATTGGGAATAAAACATAAAGGAGTATATCTTCTTCTGATTTTGCTAAAGGTCCAAGCTCTTGCACAGCCTTGTCCCAATCGTTTGGATCCGCCAAGTCTCCTGCTCTTATGTCAAACTTAGGTTCTTTTCCAGGACCAAGTATCTTTTCTACAAGCTCTTTGGCTATAGGACCTGGTGGTCTTCCATATTTGCCTTCTACATAGTCTCTAACTTCTTTTGTGATGGTTTTATACCTTTCACCGGTGATTACGTTTAGAACCGCTTGTACGCCTACTATTTGAGAAGATGGTGTAAGAAGAGGAGGATAACCAAGGTCTGCTTCTACGTGAGGTACTTCCTCTAAGGCTTCTTCCATCTTATCGGCTGCGTTTGCTTCAACGAGCTGAGCCACCATATTTGATATCATACCACCTGGTATTTTGTGTATAAGCACTTTTGCATTTACACCAGCGTACTCAGTTTCGTACTTTCTATATTTTCTCTTTATCTGTCTTGTGATTTCAGCAAGCTCGTCTAAAATCTTTAGGTCTATACCAGTATCGTATGGTGTGCCTTGTAGGGCTGCTACTACGCTTTCTGTGGCTGGGTGCGATGAGCCAAAAGCCAAAGGCGATAAAACGGTGTCAAGCATATCAACACCAGCCAAGACAGCCATCATGTGGTTCATAATGGCAGTACCGCTCATATCGTGATTGTGAAGAAGCACTTTTATCTTATCGCCAACCTTTTTCTTTATACCTCTTATAATGTTGTAGGTATCAAGCGGCATCAATATACCTGTGGCGTCTTTGAAAGATATCCAATCTGGCTCTAAGTCTATTAGTTCATCGGCGTAAGCCATCCACTTTTCTAACGTGTGTACCGGGCTTTTAGTATAGCTGATTTCAGCGTGCACTTCACCGCCAAATTCTTTTATAGCTTTGCAAGCCACTTCTATATTTCTGTTGTCGTTTAAAGAGTCAAACACTCTAAATACAGTTATGCCGTTTTTTATAGCTTTTTCTACAAACTTTTTGACCACTTTGTCAGATTTTGGTTTGTATCCTACTATGTTTTGACCTCTAAAAAGCATTTGAAGTTTCGTATTGGGCATCACTTCTTTTATACGTCTTAGTCTCTCCCATGGGTCTTCCTTTAGATATCTAAGACAAACGTCGTAAGTGGCACCTCCCCATACTTCCACTGCGTAAAAACCAGCTTTGTCCATCTTTTCACAAAGAGGTAGCAAGTCATCTGTCCTTACTCTAGTGGCCAATTTACACTGCTGACCATCTCTTGGAGTGAGGTCTGTTATGAGTATCTTTTTTGGCGGTGCTACTTCAAGGTTTTGTTCTTGCAACATTTGTTCGATAAGTTTCATACTTTAACCTCCTTATAATCCGTGATATGAAGCTATAGCTGCACTTATAAAAGCTACAAAATCTTCTTTATCTTTTGGTTCTTCATAATCAAACACTTGTGGGTGCTCTTCCAAATACTTGGTAGTAAAGTATCCATTTCTAAAGTCTGGTTCTTCTACAATCTTTTTAATAAGAGGTATCGTGGTTTTGACACCTTTTATTTCGTAAGTATCTAAAGCTGCCTTCGTCCTAGCCAAAGCCTCTTCCCAAGTCCTACCCCAGCATATTAATTTAGCTATCAAAGAATCGTAGTAAGGGGTGACTTCATAACCCACAGAAGCAGCACTTTCAATCCTTATGCCAAATCCTCCGGGCACATAGTATCTTTCTATGGTACCTATGCTTGGAGCGAAGTTTTTCTTAGGATCTTCTGCGTTTATACGGCATTCTATGGCATAGCCATTAAACTTTACATCCTCTTGTTTTATTTCAAGCTTATGACCTGCTGCTATCTTTATTTGTTCTTTTACTATATCTACGCCGGTAACTCTTTCTGTCACAGGGTGTTCTACTTGGATACGGGTATTCATTTCTATAAAGTATATGTTTCCTTCTAAATCCGATACAAATTCCATAGTCCCAGCGCTGTAATATCCGATTTCTTTGGCGGCTTTTGCCACTATCTCACCGTAGTGCTTTCTCTTGGCTTCGTTTAACACCAAAGAGGGAGCTATCTCTATGAGCTTTTGATTTCTCCTTTGGACAGAGCAATCTCTTTCTCCTAAGTGTATAACGTTGCCGTACTTATCTCCTAACACTTGGAATTCTATGTGTTTTGGATTTTGAATGTATTTTTCTAAAAGCAAATCACCTCTTCCAAAAGCTTTTTGAGCTTCAGAGTAAGCGGCTTCGTAGTTTTTCTTTAGCTCTTCCTCATCTTTGCATATCCTGATACCTCTACCACCGCCACCAGCAGATGCTTTTAAAAGTACCGGATAACCTATTTCCTTGGCTATTTCTACAGCTTCTTCTACAGATTTTAGTATGCCGTCGCTTCCGGGCACCGTCGGGACTCCTGCTTTTTTCATCACCTCTTTGGACCTTGCCTTATCACCCATTAGGGCTATAACTTCAGCAGAAGGCCCTATAAAGGTTATACCGTTTTTTTCGCAAAGCTCTGCAAACCCCTCGTTTTCTGCTAAAAATCCGTATCCTGGATGTATAGCATCAGCACCCACAGATTTTGCCAAATCCACTATCAGTTGGGCGTTTAGATAGGTATCTAAAGGGTTTGCGCCTATCATGTAAGCCTCATCGGCCATCTTCACATGTCTGGCGGTGGGTTCTACTTCAGAGTATATGGCTACTGTTGGTATATCAAGCTCTTTTGCAGCTCTTATAATTCTGCAGGCTATTTCACCTCTGTTGGCTACCAATATCTTTTTAAACATAGGCTTACCCCTTTTCTATTTTGAAAGTATAAGATATAGGTGCTACTTGATTTATCATATAAGCTATGCTACAAGTTTTGTTTAGAGCTGTCTCTATAGCCTCTTTTACATCGTCTTCTGTGAGGTCTTTACCTTTTATTGTAAAATCCAAATAAATCTTAGTAAATACTTTTGGATACGTATCTTTTCTTTCGCTATCGGTGTTTACTACTATATCCTCTACGTGTTTGCCTGCTTTATGAAGAGCTTCATATACATGAATTCCCATACAACCGGCTATAGAGTGAAACAGAAGCTCTGGTGGTCTTACGCCTCTTCCTTTACCACCCACATAACCAGCAGCGTCTATGGGAACCTCTATTCCAGATTCCCCTTTGCCTATAAAGTGAAAGTCTTCTTTTTGTCTAACGGTAAGCTTCATCTATCACCTCTCAAATCAAAGTTTATCAATCTCAAAAGCTATGGCATCACCAAACTGAGATGTTGTTAAAGACACAGCTTCTACGCCCATATTCTTAAAGCCTGAAGCTATGTCTGGTGTGCCTTTTTTCTGGTTTATCACGCTTTTAATAGCTTTGTATATCAAATCTGCCGCTTCGTTAAAGCCTAAATACTCAAGCATCATAGCTCCAGAAAGCGTAATAGAAAGCGGGTTTGCCATGCCTTTACCAGCTATATCGTAAGCGGTCCCGTGGGTGCTTTCAAAAAGTGCGTATCCATCACCTATGTTTCCACTGGGTACATAACCAGGACCACCCACCAAAGCAGAGGCTAAATCTGATATGTAATCACCGTTTAAGTTTTGGGTAATTATAACGTCGTAATAATCTGGGTTTAACACGAGTTGCATGAGCATTTGGTCTGTGATAACTTTGTATAGTTTTGCTTGTCCTTCTTTTGGCTCCCCTTCTGTGATGATTTTTCCTTCAAACTCTGGTTCTTTAGCCACTTCAAAAGCCCAGTTCATAAACATGCCTTCTGTGGCTTTCATGATGTTGCCTTTGCCTGCTACTGCTATATGTTTTTTACCATTTTGAAGAGCGTATCTAAAAGCTTTTCTTACGTGTCTTTTGGTTTTAAACTCTGACATCGGTTTTACAGTAATGCCTGCGTCTTCTGGTATGGCATCTTCTGATACATTCATCTCTTTTACAAAAAACTCCCTTACCTTTTTAAAAGCGTCTGTTTTTGGCATATACTCTATTGCCATATATACGTCGTCGGAGTTTTCTCTAAACACTGCTACGTTTACCCTTTGAGGGTTTGGTATAGGGGATGGTTGGCCCATCCAATAAACTGGTCTTATGGCAGAATAAAAATCCATAGATTGACGCAAAATTGCATTCAAAGATTTTCCACCTTTTCCAACCGGTGTCCCAAGAGGACCTTTTATACTAACGATGCTTTCTTTTAAAAGCTCCAGCGTTTCCTTTGGCATCCTATCAAGGCCTTTTTGTTCTGCCATATCCCCAGCCAGCACTTCCACCCAATATATCACCTTAGAGCCTTTGTAGGCTTTTTCCATCGCTTTATTTACAATCTTTATCATTTGAGGTGTTATTTCAGGGCCTATGCCATCTCCTTGAATAAAAGGTATTATAGGATTGTTTGGCACTTCCAACGTTTTGTCAGCTTTTAGCTTGATAAAGGACCCCTCTTTGGGTATACTAACCTTAGAATCGTACCAGCATACGTTTTCCATCAAACACTCCTCAAAAAGTTGTCATAAAATATTAAATAATCTTATAAAAAAAGTCAAGTATTTTATACAAATTTTATCTTTTCGTAAGCCCTTAAAAGATAAGGTTTTTCTATATCGTCTGGATAAGGGACTGGTCTATTTACCTCTCTGAAAAAGTTTACGTTGTACAAGAATGCCAAGTTAGCCTCTCCTATAATAGTTTTAATCTGTTCATCCGTTAAATCCAATGTGTCGAGATTAGCCCTATAGTTCTTCTTAAACTCTATTATATCTTTTATTTTATCAAATTCATAAAACCTTGTACCTTTTCCATCTTCCAAACCAAGGGCGTTTCTTATCATATCTTTTATCATCTGCCCACCGGATAAATCTCCCATATATCTTACATATGCATGTGCTATTAAAAGCATAGGCTCGTGTTTTGCTACATAGCTAATTCTTGATATGTATAGTTGTATAGCCACTGTGGGATATATTTGCTCAAGGTAATTTTCCCCAAAGTAAAATTTTAAGTCTTCTATTATGTGTTCTTTTCTGAAAAGCTCCGGATAGTAAATCTTAGATACGTAAGGGTTGTCTTTGTTTTGCTCTATTGCGTCTTCTAAAGTAGTATATATATAATAATGGCCTGCCGTTATCTTTTTCATGTCTTCAAAAGTGGTTTTGGCCTCTTGCATGTCCTGAGCCACGGTAGAGCTATCAGCCATGCTGTGTATATCCCATATTCCTTCTCTTAAAAGCTTAGAAAACTCCATAACTATCACTCCTCATCTTTGTAAATTTCTACCAAAACCTGGTCTTTCAACTCCTGAACTACAATTATATGAGTATTGTAAATAAGCGGTTCTTTTTGTATAACGTCAAGTTTTTTATTGGCATAATAAACAACAGCACCTTCTGGCACAACACCTTTAAACTCTTTCATGGGATATGTTTTTACCATACCCGGTTTGCCTTTGAAGCCATAGCTAAGGCCCATTACGAAACTTGCAAACTTGGACATCTTGCCCTTTGGTCCACCAGTTGGCGGTATAATCATAGCGCTCTCCTACTTATAAATATTTTAATTATATACGATTTTTCAATTAAAGCAATGTCTGTAATTTATTAGTGCAAAAATAAAAAAACTGCATATATTTTTATCCATGATAGCGACGTCTTCGAGGATTTACACATTAAAGGATTATCTTAAGCAAAAGTATGGAAGAAGGGTTCAAAAAATAACGGTGGCTTTGCCTTTTACCTGTCCAAATATAGATGGGACCAAAGCTACCGGTGGATGTACCTATTGTCTTACCGGTACAAGGCCGGCTCATATATCTCCTTTGATGGATTTGAGAGAGCAAATATCTTCTGGTATAGCTCAAGCTAAGAGAAGATACGGAGAGAATATTTATTTTTACATATACTACCAATCTTATTCTAACACTTACGGGGATTTGGACTTTCTCAAATCTGTTTACGATGTGGCATTGGAATTTCCCGGCGTAGTAGGTATAGATATAGGCACAAGGCCAGATTGCGTACCAGAAGATGTTTTAGAGCTTATACAGACCTACACAGATAAACTTGATGTATGGATAGAGTACGGTCTTCAAAGTTCACACTTTAGCACTCTAAGATGGATAAATAGAGCCCATGGGGCTTCTGATTTTGTAGACGCTGTTTTAAGGACGAGAAAATACAAAGGTATAAACATATGTGCGCATCTTATAGTGGGCTTTCCACAAGAGGATTTAGAGGATAACTTAGAAACTGCCAAGCTTATAGCGGCGCTAAATGTAGATGGTGTTAAAATCCACCCTCTTCATATAATAAAAAACACTAAAATGGCAAAAGACTATCTGGAAAACCCTTTTAAGCTTTTAACATTAGAAGAATACGCTTACAGGGCTGCAAGGATAATAGAAATACTTCCACAAAATATGGTAATACATAGACTCACAGGGGAGGTAGAACCAGACAGGCTTGTAGCACCTGATTATTGTACATTTTCAAGGAAGTTAGAAGTAAGAGAAAAAATAGAGCAAGAGCTTGTTAAGATGGATTCTTATCAAGGAAAAATATGTCCTTTCAATAGATGAAAAAATATCACTGGAGCCTAGTATCGATTTTTTTAATGCTAACCCTTGCTTTTATAAAGTTGGGGGTGGGTTTTTTGTCCAAAAGCGTGGCTTTAAAAGCTGAAGGTATTCACTCTTTGTCCGATAGTCTTGCATCGTTTATAGGTTTTATATCTATCTATATATCTGAAAAAAAACACGAAAGATTTCCCTATGGTCTTTACAAGCTAGAAAACATAGGGGCCATGTTTATATCGTTTTTTCTTTTCTTTGCCGCTTACGATATGGCCACGGATGTGCTTTTTGGTCATTACAAGATAGATAGACAATATATATCTTGGGGTTTGGCAGTTGGTATCTTGTCGATGGTTATAACTTTTGGATTTTCTTTTTTAGAAAGAATAGCTGCCAAAAAACACAACTCACCAGCTTTGATGGCTGATAGCGAACATATGCTCGTAGATGGTTTTGGAGCTTTTGTTATAACGCTAAACTTTTTATCTTTGGAGTTTAATATAAATTTAGATAAGTTTTTTGCTAGCATTATCATACTTCTTATAATATACACAGGTTTTCACATATTAAAAGAGCAAATATTTGTAATTCTTGATGCTTCAGTGGATTCGAAGATGATAGAGAATATAAAAGAGATAATACTCCAAGACCCAAGAGTTAAGTCTGTTAAAAGGCTATTGGTGAGAAAATCTGGAGATAAAATCTTTATAGACGCTGCTATCTCAATAAAATCTCATAACTTCAACCAATCCCACGCTGTAGTTGACGCTATAGAAGAGGCTATAACGAAGGTTTTCCCACAGACCGAAATGGTATTTATACATTATGAACCAGACGATAGTCCAGAAAATACAAGAATAGCTGTCCTAACAAACAAAAATTTGGTATCTGATTTTCAAAACGCAGATATGATTCATGTTTATGATAACTTTGTATTAACTTCTGTCTTAAAAGCCAAAGAAGATATAGAAAAGAAAGAAGATATCACTGCCAACGATATCGCTCAAATAAAATCTGATTTTGTAATATCCTCAAATCATCCAAGAAGCAACAGAGCCAAATGGACGCTTCACAAATACGGCGTTTTTATATGGGAAACGGATAACAAAGATGTGCAAAAAGCCCTTGATGAGATAAAATCCTTTTCAAAAGACTAATAAAATATAGCTAAAGCGCTTTCTTGTTTTTCAAAAAATATCTTGTTATCTTCCTCAGATAGCTCGTGGTCGTATCCCATAAGATGCACTATGCCGTGTACCAACAGCCTGGTTATCTCTTGTTCTATTGAAGCTTCATATTCTAAGGCTTGTCTTTGGGCAGTTTCGTAGGATATGACAATTTCACCAAGGTAATAATAATCTCCTACAAATTCGTTTATGTTAAAAGATAATACGTCTGTGGGCTTATTTTTTTGTCTGTAACTTTTGTTTAGTTCTTTTATTTCTTCGTCGCTTGTTATGTATATGTCTAGTATTGAGTTTTTAAAATCAAAAAACTTTAACGTATCCAAAGCCCTTTTTGTAATAAGGGATTTTAGCTCTTTTGGAAGTTTAAGCTTCTTGTTTGTCTTGAGGCTTATTTTGTTCATTGGTTTTTTCGTAAGCTTCGTAAGCCTTTACGATTTTTTGAACTATTGGATGTCTTACTACGTCTTTTTCGTCAAAAAATACAAAGTCTATGCCTTTTATATTCTTTAACACGTGTATAGCTTCTCTTAAGCCAGATTGTTCTTTTTTAGGTAAATCCACTTGTGTCATATCTCCAGTGATGACCACCTTAGAACCAAAGCCGATTCTTGTTAAAAACATCTTCATCTGCTCTTTTGTGGAGTTTTGAGCCTCATCTAGTATGATAAAAGCATCGTTTAACGTTCTACCCCTCATAAAGGCCAAAGGAGCTATCTCTATAATGTTTTTTTCTAAAAGGTATGCGGATTTTTCGTAGTCTACCATATCAAAAAGAGCATCGTAAAGGGGCCTTAAATAAGGGTCCACTTTTTCTGCGATGGAACCAGGTAAAAATCCAAGCTTTTCTCCAGCTTCTACAGCTGGTCTTGTTAGGATTATCTTGTTTATCTTTTGAGCTTTTAGATAAGATATAGCCATTGCCATTGCAAGATAGGTTTTACCAGTACCAGCAGGACCTATACCAAATACAATATCATTTTGCTTTATAGAGTTTACGTATATGGATTGGTTTTTTGTTTTTGGAGCTATAGCTTTTTTCCTATGGGTAATCAAAATGGTCTCATACTCTATATCTTCTGGCTCTAAATCTTCATCTTCTTGATGAGTATAAGATATTGCCATATTTAAAACGTCTTTTGAAGAAAGAGGAGATTTGGCGTATTCTTTGGTTACATAGTTTAAAAATTCTAGAAAATGTTCAACCTTAGAAGGTTCACCTTTTATATGAAGCTCTTGGCCTCTAGCTACTATTCTAATATCAAAAAGTTCTACGAACTTTTTTAGATTCTCGTCCGCTCTTCCTACGATTGCGTAAAACCTTTCGTCTATATCCCCTATGTCAAAAATCTCTTCTACTATATGGTTTTGCATTCGTATACGTACCAACCCCTCGATGTTAAAGCATTTTTTATAATATCGTCAAGTTTGCTAAAAACGTAAACACTAGACCCGCTTCCAGACATGTAAGGTTTGTAGCCAAGGCTTTCTAAAAATCTTATAACTTCCCCAATTTCTTTGTATATATCAAGCGCTGTTTCTTGAAGCTCATTTTCAATTATATTTTCTATGTCATTTTCTTCTAAAAGCTTTAAAACGCTTTCTAAAGATATATTTTCTTCCTCATTTTTGACAAAGGCGCTATATACCCTTTTGGTGGAAGCTTCTAAATTTGGATATACTATTGTAAGCTCTTTTGAAATAGGCTCTAAATCTTTTATCTTGTCTCCAGTGCCATACACCAAGGCGCAGCCACCTTTTAAGAAAAATGGGGCATCCTTGCTAAACTGTGATAAAAATGAAGATAACTCTTCGTAGGTAAGGGGATTTTCAAGTTGCTCGTTGAGGTACTTTACAACGGCTGCTAAGTCAGAACTTGCTCCGCCTAAGCCTGCACCCACTGGTATATTTTTTTCAATCACTATCTTATAGTCAAAGCTTTTGCCCACTAAGTTTGAAAAAGATATAACCGCATCATAAACTATGTTGTTTTCAATGCTTTTAGAAAAAGGTCCTATGCTTAAAACTTCTAGAGTATAATGGGGTTCTATGTATATTTTGTCGTACAAATCTATCGTGTGAAGTATGCTAAAGATATCGTGATATCCATCTGCTCTTTTTCCTTTTACCCAAAGGCCAAAGTTTACTTTTGCAGGGGCAAGTATTACCTCAACGCTGTTCTCTACCATAATATGTTTTTTCTTATCCATATCTTATAATATTATAATCCAAAATGTGTTTTTTCAATGATATAATGTATGTATGTATTACAAGGTAGGTATAGCAGGTTATGGCACCGTTGGTACCGGTGTAGCGGAGCTTCTTCTAACTCACAAAGACATCATTAAAGAAAAAACCGGTGTAGAGCTTGAACTAACGGCTGTTTTAGATAAGGATTGGAAAAGAGAAAGATCTTTTAGTATAGATGATGGGTTGAAAGTTGATTCTTTGGAGGAGCTTCTAAATAGAGCAGATATAGTAGTTGAGCTTATAGGTGGTGTCGGCTTTGCAAAAGAGCTTATAGAAAGGGCTATAGAACGTAAAAAACATATAGTGAGCGCCAACAAACACCTTATAGCGATTCACGGCAAAGAGATATTTGAAAAAGCAAAAGAGTACGATGTAAGCGTTGAGTTTGAGGCTTCTGTTGGTGGTGGTATACCTATTATAAAAGCTTTAAAAGAGGGTCTTGTGGCGAACAAGATAAACTATATACACGGCATACTAAACGGCACCACAAACTACATTTTAACAAGCATGCTGGATGAGGGTAAAAGCTTTGAGCAAGCTTTAAAAGAAGCCAAAGAGCTAGGCTATGCCGAACAAGATCCTACTTTTGATATAGAGGGTATAGATGCTGCTCACAAGATAGCAATACTTAGTTCTATAGCTTACGGTGGTTATATAGACTTTAACGATATATACATAGAGGGCATATCAAACATAGATCTTCTTGATGTAGAGCTTGGTAAAGAGCTTGGATATACTATAAAACTTCTGGCTATTGCAAAAACCGTAGATGGGGAACTCGAGGTAAGGGTGCATCCTACCTTTATAAATCATCAAGAACAACTTGCAAAGGTATCTGGAGTCTACAACGCTATACTAATAGAAGGAGATTTTGTAGGAAAGAGCATGCTTTATGGAAAAGGTGCTGGCTCTAAACCTACGGCTTCGGCGGTGGTATCTGATATTATAGATATAGCTAAACGTGGAGATAAGCGTTTTCAAGCTTTTAATACGAATAAAAGCCTGAAACTAAACAAAAATTTTTATACAAGGTACTATATAAGGTTTGAAGTGGAAGATAAAGTAGGTGTATTGGCATCGATAGCCAATGTGTTTGCGAGATACGGCATAAGTATAGCTTCTGTTTTACAAAAAGAGATGGTGTGCAAAGTGGCAAAAAAAGAGAACAGTCCTTTGGTGCCTCTTGTGATATTAACTCACAAAGCCTATGAAGAGCAAATAAAAAAAGCTCTTAAAGACATAGAAAACCTTTCTGTGGTAAAAGAAAAACCCATTTTAATAAGACTTGAAGAAGAATGATTAGATATACAAGATGTAATTTTTTTTGTATAATATTTGATATGGAAAGAAAAATATTTAAGAGGATAAAAACGTGAAATCTATAGTTGGGTTAGATATAGGTACAAGCAAGGTAGTTGCCTTAGTGGCGGAGATAGATAATTATGGTGATACTCACATAGTAGGGATAGGCGAGGCAAAGTCTCAGGGTATAGATAAAGGTTCTGTAACTAAGCTTGATTTGGCGTCAAAATCTATCCAAAAAGCCTTAAAAGAAGCTGAAGAGATGTCTGGCCATAGGATAGACGGTGTTTTTATATCTATCTCCGGAGTCCATATTAAAAGTCAGAATGAAAGAGACACCATAAGTATATCTCCCCAACCCTCTGATGTAGATGAGCAGATAGTGGATAGGCTTTTAGAAAGAGCGGTAGCTAAAGCCAAAGAAGAGTCGTATGATATACTTCATACCATTCCAAGAAACTTTATATTGGACGATCAAGAAGGTATTTTGGACCCAGTGGGACTTACCGGTTCTAGATTGGAGTGCGATGTGCATATTATAAAGGCTGGTGTCTCACTCTTAAGAAATGTGGAAAGGACGGTTGGGGTTGCTGGATATAAGCTTAACGGTAAAGTATTTGCCGGTCTTGCTTCAGCAGAATCATCTCTTACGGAAGAAGAGAAGTTAGAAGGAGCGCTTCTTATAGATATAGGGCATTCTATTACAAACTTTGTTTTATATATGAATGGTCAGCCGGCTGTATCTGGTACTGTACCAATAGGAGGATACAGTATCACAAGGGATGTGGCGCATTTTATGAAAATATCTACAGAAGAAGCGGAGCGTATAAAGTTAGAAAATGGAGTGGCTTTTGTTGAGCTTGTGGACGAGATAGAAAAGATAAAAATAAAACCTCGCGGTGAAGATAAGGAAACCATGATTCCAAGAAAGCAATTGGCAGAAGTTATCCAAATAAGGCTTGAAGAAATCATGGATAAAATAGTGGAGAAGATAAACGCTTCAAACATGAGATTAGAAAATATAAACGCAGGTGTTGTGATAACCGGTGGTACTGCAAAATTAAACGGCATAAAGGATTTTACAGAGCATTACCTTGACATGGCTGTAAGAATTGGTTATCCTTTAAATATAACGGGCCTAAAGGAGAAACTTCAAGACCCTGCATATTCTTGCGTTTGCGGCGTGATCAAATTAGCCCAAAGCATGAAAGACATAAACTATACAAGTCCTCAGAGACCTATTCAAAGACAGCTTCCATCCAGAAGCAACAACAGCATTTTACAGAGGATATTGAGCTTTTTTAAGGATTTAATATGAGGAAAAATATAGCGTATGTGTTGGCTCTTGTTCTACTCATATTAGCAGCCTATTATGGTTTTTATGATAAAGATTCTGCTCAAACTATATCTTATAAAAAGCCCAGTCCAATACCGCAATTCAGCGTAAGGTTAGTTTACCAAAAAGGATTACCGACCAACAAAGTAGTAAGTATAAGCGATTTTAAGGGGCACTATACGTTGGTTAACTTTTTCGCGTCTTGGTGTCCACCTTGCAAAGCAGAACTACCTTTGTTTGAACAAGCCTATCAAAAATTCTCCCCCTATGGATTCAGAATTCTTGCTATAAGCATGGATGATAACGAAAACACTTTGATGTCTTTTTTAAAAGATAAACATTTTACTTTTGATATAGCTATGCATAGTCCGGGGCTTGGCTCTAAGTTTAACATAACCGGACTTCCTACATCTTATCTTTTGGACCCTCAAGGCAACATCATAAAAGTAGTATATGGAGAGTATACCACTATAAATCAAGACCTATCTAACATATACTTTAATATTAATGAGCCTCGTTAAGAAGGTTGCCATATATATCAGTATAATATCACTCGTATCTTACGTGGCTGTTTTGGTAGGGAATAAGATTATAACAAAGAAGGAGATAGATGCTAGGGTTATGAAGGAGTATTACGACACTTATAAAATATATAAAGCCACCATAGATGATTACAAAGACATGTTGAGAAACGGTGTCTTTAATCCTGATGTTGTATTAAAAGCCGAAAACGATGGATATTGCAAGGAAAATGCATCGGATGCCGTGGTGGTGAGATACCTTAGCTTAGGTGTATATAAGTATGTAGATAACAACTGCCAATACTTTGGGATTTACGCTTACAAGCCTCTTGATTCACTATCAAGACTGGAGGATATAAACTGGGTGGTGGTACTTCATACAGACGTTATAAAAAAGCTTTATCCACAACAGAGCTTTTGGGATAACTACGTAGGTGGTAAGATAATAACAAAGAAATACATAATAGATTCTTACAAGAATGCCAACGCTCTTAGCATATTCTTATATTCTAGAAAATCAAAGATAATATCTTACAAGGTAGAGAACTTAGGCGAAGATTACTATCTTATAATGGAAATACCTATAATAAACATATCTGGCATAGAGCTTGGCAACATATACCTTATAAAAAACATTTCTTGGATATACAAGCAAGAGCATAGGCAATTTTTGGTACTTACTTTTTATGGTATAACATTGACGTCTATACTTCTTATCATGATAATATTTGTAATATCAAGTATTATAAAGGATATAAACAGCCTTTTGAAAGTGGCGTTAACGTTAAAAGAAAAGGATTTTCTTCATCTAGATGAAGTAGAAAAAGACCCAATATTGGGAAAAGATATATCAAAATTAAACGAAATTTCAAAGCTGAAAAAAATAACATATATGATGGCTATAGAGATAAAAAATCTTGTAAATGAACTTCAAAAAGATAAAGAAAAGTTTCAGGACATGGCTTATAAAGACACCCTTACTGGTATATACAACAGGAGATTTTTCTTTGAGCAAGTGAGTATTCTGGTAGAACAAGCAAAGCGATCCCATACACCAGTGTGCATGGTTATGTATGATATAGATGACTTTAAGAAAGTAAACGATACCTATGGACATGATACGGGAGATGTGGTTATAAAAGATTTTGCCAATGTTATAGTGAGTTCTATAAGAAAATCCGATATACCAGCAAGGCTTGGTGGAGAAGAGTTTGCAGTTTGTCTTTACAATACAGATATAGAAAACGGCTTCAAAGTGGCTGATAAGATAAGGCAAAACTTTGAAAACTCCACCTATACGTTAAACGGAATTACAATAAAATGCACCTGTAGCGGTGGTATTTATCAGCTAACTGAAGAGGATGATATAGATAGTGCCATTAAAAAAGCTGATGAGGCTCTTTATGTGGCAAAACGCACTACAAAAAACAGAGTTGTAATTTACAAAGAAGGTATGGATGATGAACTTAAAAACTCTTAACGTTAGTCTTTGTCAAATAAACACAACGGTTGGTGATTTTGAAAAAAACTTTGAGAAAATTTGTGATTTTATATCAAAAGCAAAAAACTCACACATGATAGTTTTTCCGGAGCTTTCTTTGTGTGGTTATATGCCTCAGGATATGGTGTATAGCCAAAAGTTTATAGATTTAAATAAACTTTATTTTGAAAAGCTTAAAGATTGTTCAAAAGATATAAATAGCGTTATAGTAGTAGGTTTTGTGAGAGAGGAAAAGGCTGTTTACAACTCTTTGGGTGTTTTGTTTAAAGGTGAGGTACTGGGCTTTTACGATAAAAAGTTTTTACCAAATTACAACGTATTTGATGAGAAAAGATATTTTAAAAGCGGTGATAGAGACTTAGTCATAGACATAAACGATGTAAGATGTGGTTTTTCTATATGTGAAGATATATGGTATCCAGATGGTACTGAAAGACAAGATGTTTTGAAGGGTGCGGAAGTTATCATAAATATAAACGCCTCTCCTTACTCTATTGGAAAGCAAGCTTTTAAAGAAAATTTTTTAAAGGCAAGGGCTTCTGATAACTTGTGCTTTTTGGTTTATACAAATCTAGTGGGAGCAAACGACGAGCTTGTTTTCAACGGCGAAAGCCTTGTGATAAATCCAAAAGGACATATTATAGCCAAAGCAAAAGCTTTTGAAGAAGATGTTTTACATGTAAGCTTAGATATAAACGAAGTTTTTGCAAAAAGAAGGTCTGATTTAAGGTGGCAAGAGGTTTGCAAACCAGAAAAAGCAAGCGTAAGTTTGTATATATCAAAAGAGGCTTTTTATAAAAACATTATATTTCCTAGAATTTCAAAGGAAGAAGAGCTTATAAAGGCAATAACTCTTTCTATAAAAGATTTTTTTGAAAAGCAAGGCTTTAAGAAGGCTGTTCTTGGACTTTCTGGCGGGATTGATTCTGCTTTGGTGCTTTATCTTGGAGCTTTGGCCCTTGGAAAAGAAAATATAAAGGCTGTATATATGCCAACTTCTTTTAACAAAGAAGAGTCTTATGAAGATGCGAAAGTCCTTTGTGAAAACTTAGGAGTAGAGCTCAAGGTGATACCTATAGAAAGTGTGAGGGTGGTATACGAAGAGCTTCTTAATTATGAACAGTTTGACGTAGCCGATGAAAATCTACAAGCAAGGATTAGAGCAAACATACTATTTTACATATCAAACAAAGAAAACAGGATAGTTTTATCTACTTCCAATAAGTCTGAGTCGGCGGTGGGTTATACTACGATATACGGAGATATGGCTGGTGGGTTTTCGCCTATAAAAGATTTGTATAAAACAGAAATCTACGAAATAGCATACTTTATAAACAAAGACAAAGAAATAATACCAAAAAATATAATAAATAAACCGCCTTCCGCAGAATTAAGGCCCAATCAAAAAGACCAAGACACTTTACCTCCTTACGATATATTGGATAAAATTTTATGGCTTTTAATAGAAGAATACAAAGACAAAGAAGATATAAAAGAGTTTGATAAAGAAGTTGTAGAAAAAGTTTACAATATGCTTGTAAAAGCCGAATACAAAAGAAAGCAGGCCCCTATAGGGCCCAAACTTCACGAGAGAGCTTTTGGGATAGGATGGAGGTATCCTATTGTAAGAAACAAAAATATTTAACGCATTCTTCCTGGTGGTCCATGCATGGGCCCGTGTTCAAATCTTTTGTTTTCCATTGGTGTGTTTGCTGGTTGGCAGTTAGCTACCATTCCTTTTTTAGCGAGTCCAGGTGGCATACCGTTTACGAAACCCATCTTTCTACCTCTTTGCCATCCAGGTGGTACGTTGCATTGGTTGTAATTGTTGTAAGTGTTTGAATAAGCGCCACCACCGTTTAAAGCGTTTCCAAGGTTTGAGACGGCGTTTCCTATATTCTGAAGCTCATCTCCAATTGTAAAACCAAAGCTTATATTTGCTAAAAGCACCAAAGCACTTAAAAATCTTACCATAGCTTTACCTCCTAAAAATTAAATATAGGCTTTTTGATATGAAGAATGGATGAAAATTGCTGATAAATATCTTCTTTACAAAAAAGGCAAAACGATATATTTAAATTATGAAAACTTTGGATATTGGTAAAAGAATAGATGAGCAAACGGCCAAAGAGCTTTTTGAAGAGCTCGATTTAAATACTCTTGGTTTTTTAGCGGATAAAAAAAGAAAAGAATTTCACAAAGATAACATAGTTACCTTTGTAATAGATAGAAACGTAAATTATTCAAATGCCTGTGTGGCATCGTGTAAGTTTTGTGCTTTTTATAGAAAACCAAACGATGAAGAAGCTTACGTATTACCAAAAGACGAGATATTAAAAAAAGTAAGAGAGTTAAAAGAAAGGGGCGGCACTACTCTTCTTATGCAAGGGGGGTTAAATCCTGATCTTGGACTTGATTATTTTAAAGATCTTATAAGCTCAATACACCAAGAGTTTCCAGATATAGATATACATTCTTTGTCGGCTCCTGAGATAGTTTACCTTGCTAAGATAGAAAAAATGCCTATAAAAGATGTGATAAGAGAACTAAAAGAAGCAGGATTAAAATCTATACCCGGTGGTGGAGCAGAGGTACTATCTCCAAACGTAAGAGGTGTTATAAGTAAAGGCAAATGCAATACAGAAGAGTGGATAGAAGTGCACAAAAGCGCTCATGAGCTTGGAATGACTACCACAGCTACAATGATGTTTGGTCATATAGAAACCATAGACGATATACTGTATCATCTTTCCCTTATAAGGGATTTACAGGATAAAACTGGAGGTTTTACAGCTTTTATACCTTGGACGTTCCAAAAGGGAAATACAGAACTTGACTATGTAGAACCAGCTTCAAGCGTATACTATCTAAAAGTGCTGGCAATAAGCAGGTTGTTTTTAGACAACTTTAGAAATATACAAGCCTCTCACGTAACCCAAACTATGCAAATAGGTACCGTGGCGCTTCACTTTGGAGCCAACGATCTTGGTAGTGTCATGCTCGAAGAAAACGTGATATCTTCAACGGAGTTTAAAGTAAGGATACCGGCTGTTGAAGATATGATTAAAAATATAAAAAAAGCAGGTTTTATACCAGCTAAAAGGGATACTTATTACAATATATTGGAGGTATACAATTAAAGGAGGTATTATGGAAAAAGCACCGGATTTTTGCTTACCAGGTATTGATGAAAACGGCAATGAAAAAGAGTTTTGTTTAAAGGATTTTAAAGGTAAAAAAGTGGTTCTTTACTTTTATCCAAAAGACGATACACCTGGATGCACAAAAGAAGCCTGTGGTTTTCAAGAAAATCTAAACTCAATAAAGGCTATGGGCGTAGAGGTTGTAGGTGTGAGCCCAGACAGCATAGCTTCTCATAAAAAGTTTAAAGAAAAGTATGGTTTAAATTTTATACTGTTATCAGACCCCGATAAAAAGGTAGCGGAGAGCTATGGAGCCTATGGTGAAAAGAAGATGTATGGTAAAGTGACAAAAGGTATCATAAGATCAACGTTTATAATAAACGAAAACGGCGAAATAGAAAAAGCTTGGAAGAATGTAAAAGTAGATGGACACGTGCAAGCGGTAATAGATTACCTTAAAAGCCAAAAAGCTTAAATTATATATTTTACCGCTTCTTCTATAGGCATAGGTTTTGCGAAAAGATAGCCTTGAGCTATATCGCAACCTGCCTCTTTAAGAAGGTTATACTGTTCTTCTTTTTCTACGCCCTCCGCTATCGTTTTAGCGTTTAGCTCTCTTGCAAGGTTTATTATGGCTTTTACCACTGCTAAACTTCTCTTGTCATAGATTATATCTTTTATAAACGATATATCTATTTTAACAATATCCAAATCGATATTTTTTATGTAAGAGAGTGACGAATAATATGTGCCAAAATCATCCAACGCTATTTTGGCACCAAAGCCTCTTATGCTTGATAAAATCTCTTTTGCTCTTTGAAAATCTTGTAAAACCGTTCTTTCGGTAATCTCAATTACAAGCTTATCCCCAAAGCATTGACATAAACCCATTAACTTTGATATAAAGATATCGTCTTTGAAGCTGTTTGCAGATAAGTTGAAGGCTGCGGTGAAAGGTTTTCCCTTTGATTCAGATATTAAAAATTCCATATCTTGGGCAACGAGTCCTAAAAATACATCTTGAAATCTGTTTAGCAACGAAGAAGACTCTAAGAAATCGATAAACCTGTAGGGGGATATTACGCTACCATCTTCATCTATTATTCTTATGAGCGCTTCAAAACCCACAAAGTCTTTTGTCTTGATATCAAAGTAAGGCTGATAGAAGAATCTAAACAATCCTTTATTCAAAGCTCTTTCCACAAGCTCTTGAGCCTCTATGTATCTTTTTACAACCACATCTATGTCTTTAGAGAAAAACCTATATCTGCCAGCACCGTCTTTTTTAGCTTCTTGGAGTGCTAAGCTAGCTTTTTCATAGAGCTTTTCAAAGCTATCGCCGTCTTCATCGTACATGGCAATACCCATATTTATGTACAACTTATCAAGCTTTTTGACGTTGTCTAATTCTATATCTATACCATCTTCAAAAATCTTGTTTATTTTATCAACAATGGCAAACAAATCTTCTCTTTTTTCTATATCCTTAAAAATACCAAACTCATCTGGACCAATTTTAGCTATTATAATATCTTCAGGCTCTAAAAGTTCTTTTAACATACTTGCTACTTTTTTTACAATTTCATCTGCCTTGCTAAACCCGTATATTTGATTTAGTATAGAAAATCCATATATATCAAGCAGTATTAGAACCCCTTTCTTAGATTGGTTTTTAATATAATCTAATCTATCGTTTATAGCTTTTGAAAAACCGTTTATATTTAAAAGTCCTGTGGCGGGATCCATAAAACTAAAACTCTCTAGTTTTTTCTCTAGCTCTACTTCTTGGGTAATATCTTTTGCTATAGTAATGTATCTTACAGTGCCGTCCTTTAATGTGATAGGTATAATAGACTCCTCTAAGATAAATATTTCTCCATTTTTCTTTTTATTGTAGAAAATACTTTCAAAGGTGTTGCCAGATTTTATTGTCTGCCATAACATCTTATAAAAATCGTCATCGTGATAACCGGATTTAAATATATTTGGTTTTTTACCTATCAGCTCTTCGCAAGAGTACAAAGATATGTTACATACCGTTTGATTTGCATATAGAATATAGCCATCTTCATCCGTTATAAGCACCCAGCCTTTGGAGTTTTCTAGGGCTTTTCTTAAAATGAAGCTATTTTGCTCTTCTAAGATTTTTTTCAAAGCAAAAGATATATCTTTTTTAAGCTCTTCCAATATGCTAAATATATGAAAATTATTGAAAAACCGAGATTCTTTTTTGTATACGCTTAATATATATAAAACTTTGTCCTCGCTGTAATCTAATATAGGTATAGATGCTTTTGAATAGTTTGGTTTTGATTGTGTTATTATAGATTTTGTAAGTAGAGCTCTATTTTCTTCTTCTAAATTGTGGTTTTCTTCTATTTCGGTGTTGTTCCCATTCTCCAATATAAGTTCAAGGGTGTTTTCTTGCTTTACTTTAAAGATTTTTACGTAATCAAAATCAAACATTACGATAATCCTTGCTACGCTGTTTAAAAGTTCGCTTTCTAAATCCACGCTTATAAGTATTGTATTGATTTCTTTTATCATATCAAAAAGTTTTGCCAATAGCACTTTTTCAGAAATATCTATTATCGTATACAATACGTATTTTTTATTTTCTATATCTAATTTATTTATATAAATCTCTACGTTTATCTTTTTACCATTTTTGGAAACATGAATAAATTCAAAATGTTTTAAATCACCTTGTATTATATTTGCTAGCAGTCTTTCTGATTCTTCTTTTGGCACCCCTTCAAGTTCATATATATACATGTTTTGAAGCTCTTCCTTAGAATAACCGTATTGCTTTGACGCTGGTTCGTTTGCCTTTAAAATTTTTCCATTTTCATCTATAAGCAGCAATGGCAAAGAGTGTTTATCAAACATCGTCTCGTAAAAATATTTTTCTTGATTTAAAAGTATTTCCTTTGTGGTTTTTTTGATTATAAAAGCTATAAAAATAAGCAAAATGATTGTAAATATAAACCAAGAGGACAATATAGCTTTTAAATCAGTATAATACCCTTTTAATAAAAATGGCAACGATACTGAAACGTAAGGATATATAACTTTACCAGCCACAAGATTAAGTCTGGTGATAGCTGCTAGCTTTGGCTCACCATCTATAGGAGATTTGTATCTTACGAAGGCAAAGCTAAGGTTTTTATGAGATGCTATAAAGTCATAAAGAGGTTTGTGTATTTGGTTTTTAGATAAAATTGGGATATGAGAATTTATGGTGCCGTTTGGAAGTAAAACACCGTAAGAAAAGCCCTTTGCAGAGTATGTGTATATATATAAAGGAGGTTTGTGTATTTGAAGAAGGTATAGGTTTTTGTTTATAGGCAAAATGGTAAATATGAAGTAATCTTTGTTTACGTTAAAAGCTGGTGTAAAACAGTATTTATTTGATAAAACACAGCTATAAATGGCGTTTTTTATTGTTTTATTAGAAAGTGCTTTTTGGTATATAGATATTTCATCTTGTGTATACTCGTTGCCAACAGGTTTAAGATTTTTGCCTATTATAAAAAATAGGCTATTCTTGTTGTCAAAGTTTCTTTGAATAATATGTATAGCTCTGTTAATACCAACTTTATTTATTATATACTTAATGTTTTGCATAAAATAATACTCTAATCTGTTTTCGTTGATTATATGATTTTTGAGCGTATATAGATTGTTTTTTAAGTCAACCTTTGCTTCTTTTATTGTATTCTCTTTGTATTCGTTTATATAAAATAAATTTACACCTAAGCTAAAAACTATAAATACAAAAGCTAGTAAAAACCACAAAGTTGCATTCTTGTATTTAAATATATCATTTGGCGCTTTATTGGTGTTCATTTATGGCTTGCTTTATCTCGTGTATAAGGGCTGCTGGGGTTTTAATGGGATAGTGTATTAGCTTGAGTATGTCTTCTGCTTTCATATTCTTAATCTTTACGTTTTTTAGCTTTTCTTGTAAAACGCTACCATCTATTATTGGATACTTTAAACCCTTGGTATTTTTAAGCACAAGATAAGCCCAAGGGACGTCCAGCTCTTTTACAATATCTTGAGCCACCAAAGAACAGTAGTGCATTAGACTTTGGGCATCTTGACCATCTTTTACAAGCTTGTAAGCTAACTTTGCTATACCTCCGGCGGTATGAACCTTCATTTCCTTAGATTCTTCTTTTGTAAGCTCTTCCAACTTTTTTATCTTTTCCATCGCAAGGGTAGGGTCAGCCCTCAATATATTTTTCACCGTGTTTTTTGTAAGCCCTACTTTGGCCGCTATCTCCTCTTCTGGTTTTATGTACTCTTCTTTTAAAACGATTACATAAGAGGCTCTAGCCAAAGAAGGGAGCCAAGTGAGAGTCCTAAACTCCGATAGCTTAGAAAGACCGCCAAGCAAGTCTATAGCTTTTAGGAAAACCCTTTCTACCAGCCTTTCTAAGTCCTGCTCGTTTTCAATTACACCGTTTAATGTAATCATATCTATACCTCCTCTTCAGATTTTACGTTTTTACCTATGGGCTCTTTTATTACTACAAGCCCTGTTTCTGTGATTTCCAAAAAATGCGTTTTTGTGTCGTGCCCAGACATTCTGCACCCGTCTATTCTAAAAAGCCTCACTATATCACCTATTTCTTTTTTGTAAAGCCTTGCTTTGTAGGTGGAGTCTACAAGCTCCTTTGCTAGCACTATGGTACCGTCTACTATATGGCCTACAGCATAGCCTCCAGCCGCTTCAGCGGTAAGCTCTTCGTGACCACTTCTTTTTTGTGAAACAAAAAGAGCCGTTTGATACCATTTTTTCATAAAGTTAAACATTCTTCTTACTATTGCCCTTGCCATCATCTCTTTGTTTTCGAAAAGTCCAGTGATAGAGTCTACCACTGTAAAGTTTATTTTGTAGGTTTTTATAGCGTAAGCCAGAGTTGCCAGTAAATCAGGTATATTTTCTCTAAGCCTATCAGAAGAAGCCGCATCTATAAGTATTATGTTGTTTTCAAAATCTTCAAACTTGTATCCCATGGCTGACGCTCTTAGCTTTAAAGATGCCGCTACAAAGTTTGCCGGAGCCTCTACGCTTATAAAAGCTACTTTTTTACCCTTTTGAGCTTGATATACGCTAAATTGCTCCACCATCAAAGATTTGCCAGTATCAGAGACCCCCGTTATATTCATAACCGAATAAGCCGGTATACCTTTTAGACTCTTTTTTACAATCTTGCCTTTCTCTGATTCTACTATGAAAAACAAATCATCAAGCCCCTCAACACCGGTCTCAACACCGTATATTTTTGGTGCTTTTTCAAGCGCTTCTTTACCAACGTATATAGCGCTTAAATCTGGCTTAGCTTTTTCTTGCCCTTGAACATCTTCCTTATCAAAATTTTCTTGCATAACTTTATTATATAACTTTTTTATGAAAAGCTGTTAAAACAAATACTTAGATGGTATTTACTCTTTCTTCTAAGGTATTTGGCTTTTAGTATATTATAAGTATACTAAAAAAACTTGACAAAATTATGCTTAAGTTTTATTATAATAATATATTAAAGTAGGAGGTAGAAGTATGGCAGAAAAGGTATTAGGTATAGACCTTGGAACTACAAACTCTGTTGTAGCTGTTATGATAGGTGGAGAACCAGTGGTTATAGCAAACCAAGAAGGCTCTAGGCTTACGCCTTCCATAGTCTCATACACCAAAGAAAAAGAGGTATTGGTGGGTGATCCAGCCAAAAGAAGAGCCGTATTGGACCCAGAAAATACTATATACGAATCAAAAAGATTTATAGGAAGAAAATACGATGAAGTGTTAGATGAAGCAAAAAGGGTCTCTTACAAGGTGGTCCCAGACGATAAGCAAGACGCAGCTTTTGAAATACCAAACTTAGGAAGAAAGGTAAGACCAGAAGAGATAGGGGCCCAAGTGCTCAAAAAATTAAAAGAGGCAGCCGAAGCCTACCTTGGTGAAAAGATAACGAAAGCCGTCATAACAGTACCAGCTTATTTCAACGAACGTCAACGTCAGGCTACAAAAGACGCCGGAGCTATAGCAGGTCTTGAAGTCCAAAGGATATTGAATGAACCAACAGCGGCAGCTTTGGCATACGGGCTTGATAAGCAAGCGGACGTAAAAATCTTGGTATATGACTTTGGTGGTGGTACTTTTGACGTTTCTATCCTAGAAGGTGGAGAAGGTGTTATAGAGGTAAAAGCCACAAATGGTGACACACACTTAGGCGGTGCCAACATAGACGAACGCATAATGGAATGGCTTATAAACGAATTTAAGAAAGAAACCAACATAGATTTAAGAAGCGACAAAACCGCTTTACAACGCTTAAAAGAGGCTTCAGAACAAGCTAAAAAAGAGCTTTCTTTCAAGATGGAGACCGAGATAAATCTACCCTTTATAACCATAGACCCAGAAACCAAACAACCAGTACACCTACAGAAGAAACTCACAAGAGCAAGACTAGAGGAGATGATAAAAGACCTCATAGATAGAACTATGGAAATAGTAAAAAGAGCTTTAGAAGATGCAAAGCTTACTCCAAAAGATATAAACGAAGTGGTGCTAGTAGGTGGTTCTACGCGTATACCTTTAGTTCAACAAAAGATAAAAGAGTTTTTTGGAAAAGAGCCTCATAAAGGCGTAAACCCAGATGAAGTGGTGGCGGTGGGTGCTGCTATACAAGCTGGTGTTATAACCGGTGAGGTAAAAGATATACTCCTTGTGGATGTAACACCGCTTTCTTTAGGTCTTGAAACCTTAGGTGGTGTAATGACTACTCTTATACCAAGAAATACACCGATACCTTACAAAAAATGCGAAGTATTTACCACAGCTTCAGATAACCAAACGGAAGTGGAAATCCACGTGCTCCAAGGTGAAAGACCAATGGCTAAAGACAACAAATCCCTTGGTAGGTTTACGCTGACTGGTATACCACCAGCACCAAGAGGAGTACCGCAAATAGAAGTATGTTTTGATATAGACGTCGATGGTATACTTCATGTGACAGCCAAAGACAAAGCTACTGGTAAAGAGCAATCCATCAAAATACAAGCCGCTGGTGGTCTTTCCAAAGAAGATATAGAAAAGATGGTAAGAGAAGCTGAGATGCACGCCGATGAGGATAGGAAAAATAAAGAGCTTATAGAAGCTAGAAATAGACTTGATTCCTTGGTGTATAACCTTGAAAAGCTTTTAAACGAACAAAAAGATAAGATACCTCAAGACCTTTTAGAAGAGGCTGAAAGAGAAATTGCAAATGCAAAGCAAGCTTTCAACTCTACAGATAGGAATACGATAGAAGATGCTTACAGTAGGATAAACAGCGTCTCTAACAAAATAGCTACGCATTTATATTCGGCTGGTGCGAATCCATCAGATGGTCAAAATCCGCCGCCAGATGAAGGTTTCAACGCAAGACCTGTATAAAGTATAACCACACCTTAGCCCCTCGTTGGGGGCTTTCTATTTACTTTTTCTTGCTTATCTTATAAAAATCCTAACATCATCATTTTTGATATAATGTATAGGTTATGGAAAAGCTTGTTATAGTAGGTGCTCAATGGGGCGATGAAGGAAAAGGAAAGATTGTGGATTTACTGTCAAAAGATTACGAAACGGCTGTTAGATATCAAGGCGGCAACAATGCAGGTCATACGGTTATAGTAGATGGCAAAAAGTACATACTTCATCTTGTGCCTACTGGAATATTGCACAAACATTCAAAAGGAGTAATAGCTCAAGGCATGGTGATAGACCTTGAGGTTTTAAACAAAGAGATAAAAGATTTAGAAATCTTGGATATTCAAAATAGACTTTTTATAAGTGAGTTAGCTCATATTATACTTCCTTATCACAAGATTTTGGACGGGCTTTTTGAAAAAAAATCAAACATAGGCACTACGCTAAAAGGTATAGGGCCTACCTACATGATGAAGTATGCCAGAAAAGGCATAAGAATGGTTGATTTAAAAAACGAGGATATCTTTTATAAAAGACTAGAAGAGAATATAGAATTTACAAAAGAGCTGTGCGAAAAAGTATACAACGAGAAATTTGAGCTCAACAAAGATAAAGTTGCAGAAGATGTTTTTAGGCTTTTTAAACCTATAGAAAATAACGTTAAAAACACTTTTAGAATCATACAAAACTCAAAAAGCGTAATATTCGAAGGAGCCCAAGGGGTTATGCTTGATATAGATATTGGTACGTATCCGTATGTCACTTCTTCAAACTCATCTACCCTTGGCCTTTCAAATGGTACTGGTCTTCACCCTAAGTATTTTAGCGACGCTAAGTTTGTAGGGGTATCGAAGGCTTATACCACAAGAGTGGGCTCCGGACCTTTTCCTACGGAGCTAAAAGATGAAATTGGAAACGCCCTAAGGGATTACGGCCATGAGTATGGCTCTACCACTGGAAGACCAAGAAGATGTGGTTGGCTTGATTTGGTGGCTTTGAAATACGCCTGTGATACCAACGGTTTTGATGAAATAATACTTACTAAACTAGATGTGCTTGACAACTTTGATGAGATAAAGGTATGCATAGCTTATGAGGGATTTGAGGAGTTCCCATCGTCTTTAAAGGATATGGAAAATGCAAAACCTATTTACAAAACATTAAAAGGATGGAAACAAAACACAAAAGCGTTAAAAGACAAAAGCAAGCTTCCCAAAGAGGCGCTCCAATATCTTATGTTTATAGAAGACTATCTAAATATAAAAATATCTATGCTATCCACTGGCCCAGCTAGGGAAGATTACTTATACTTATAAAATAGTTATACTTTTCATCAAATTTTCATCTTTTTTTTATTATATTAAAATCATCAAAACTTTTAAGGAGGTTAGGCCCATGAAAAAGTTCTTGTCAATGCTTTTAGCAGGTATGTTTGCAGTATCACCAGTGGTACTTGCAGCAGAGAAGAAGATGGAACACAAGCCAGTGCACAAAAAGATGGTGCACAAAAAATGGCACAGAAAGTGGCACAGAAGAGTAGTGCACAAAAAATGGCACAAGAAAGTGGCCCACAAAAAAGTAGAACACAAGAAGTGATAAACATTCAAGTTGAGCCCCGAGCTTTTCGGGGCTTTTAGTATAAAAAAAAATATATTCCCCCACCCTCAATCCCCTCCCACCTTTAAAACTTTAAACATGTCTCTTATGATATGCTTTTTATACTTTGTTCAAATACCGTTATTACCTCTTTATTCTTTATGGTGTAGGTGGCTCCTTTGGTCTTATCTATTATTATTACCCTTGTCCATTCGTTTAAAACAAGTTCAAGGGCCTTTGGCACATCTTTAGCGGCATCCATCACTTTTTCTATAGGAGCTTCTATAAACACCAAAAGTCTCATGGGTTCATGGAAAGGTTTACCGTCCATATAAACCGTTTGATATGGAAGCCCCGTCCTTAAATCTCCGTAGTTTCCGGTCCAAACACCAATTTTGCCTACAACGTTGTGATAAACCTTAGAACCAGCACCAAGCCTTTCGTTGTCGGTGGTAGAAAAGTAATACTCTAAGTTTATCCACTCACCTATGAGATATGGACCAGATAGTATAGTTTTTAATATAGAGTTGTCTTTGTCCACTTCCCAATCGTAAGACTGCATAAAGACCCTATTTTTAAGTGCCAAGTTTTGAGTGCTAGAACGCTTTCCTACGTAAGCTCCCATATTTTTAGATAATCCCCATTCTGGTCTTGTTTCAGACCAATCTATAGCCCTTATAAAAATCTTGTCTGGATTATCGGCGTAAGGCAAGAGTTTTGCCCTTTCTTCTCTAGTTTTTTGCGAAGCTAGTTTAAAGTCTTCTAATACCTTCTGAAGATAAGCCTTATGAGACGGTGGTACAAAATCCAAATCGTATAGTTCTAACTCATCTGTGGTAGTATCGTGAATACCCGGTATAAAGATGGTATCTTCTGGTATGAAAATACCCTTTAAAGCTAGAGCTTCTTTTATCTCTTTTCTATTTGCTATCCTTGCTAATACTCTTACGTTTGCAAGACCGTTGTTGCCACCGCACGCTCCACAATCAAGGGCAGATTCAAAGGGGTTGTTGTCGGATGTGCTTCCATGACCAAATAAGAATACAAACTTAGGAAAATCATTTATAAAACCAATGAGTTTTAAGAAGTTGTAAACCAAGCTAACTTGCTCTTCTTTTGTATATCCTATCATAGATAGTTTTTGTTTTTGGAAAAGGTAAGCGTCTTTTGTAATACCGTATTTGGTTTTTAAAAGCTCCAAAAATTTGGTATCAAAAGTTGTGGGTTTATCATATAAGATAGCGTCAAGGATTGCCAACGCGTCTTTGTATTTTAAATTTTTCTTATACTCTTCATGATAGGCCTCTTGAATCTTCTCTGCAAAGAACCTTTTTGCATGCTCTTCTATCTCTTGGTCAGATAATTTGTCTATAGTAAAGGTCGTATCTGGTTTTTCTGCTTTTACGTTTTTCATGAGCTTTTGGGTAAGCCTAGGGAATAGAGTTTTGCCAAAGAGATTTACTCCAAACAACCATCCCATCGCCTCTACCATGAAAAACGGTGTATAAGGGTTGTTTTTCAAAGAATCTAGAATCTTTTTAAAGGTGTAGCTTATATTTTTCTTCTGCTCGTATTCTTTGTGACCTTCTTTTGGTAGTTCTAATACTATCTTCTCAGGTTTCATAATAATTGGGCAAGAATAAATCTCGTGGCCTTTGTCAAACTCTATAAAAGCTATAGGGGTACCGAAAAACCCAGCTACACCGTAGGTGTTGTAATGGCCAAATCTCTCTAAGTTTCTTCTTATAGCTTCTGACCTTACGTCTATGCAGAAAACGGCCGTGGCCAAATTTGATTTAATCTGTTTTTCCTTAGCCATTACAAACTCTTTAGACAAATCTTTTATGTAAGAATCTTCCAAGGATACAAGCCATATATAGCCTTCTTCCTCTTCTAAAAACTCTGTCAGTCTTAAAAGCTCTGCTAAACCTTCGTAATCAATGCTCATAGCTTGTACTACGTTTTGAAGCAAAGAAGCTCTTTGGATTTCCTCGTAGTGTATGTAATCTTCAAAAATAGACTTATACTTTTTGCTAATTTCCATCTGGTCTACGAATTTTGGATGTAGCAAGTTTTTGGCTTTTAAAAGCTTCAAAGCTACATAGTAAGGATCTTTTGAAACAAAAGCTTTAAAGTCATCAAAGTTCTTTATAGGAGCTTTCTTTAGATACTTGGTTTCATAGTAAAGCCTTAATCCAAGGTAAGCCATCATAGAAGATGGATATTTTATCTGGAAGTAATAATCTTGGGACTCGCTTCTATATTTTAGAAAAGATGACCATCCAAAGTCTTTAACAAAGTGATTTAGTATGTATCTTTCCACATCATCAGGATTTATAAGGTTTAAGTATTTCTCAGCAAAAGCTTCTTCGTCTATGTTGTCCACAATACCTTCATAGAGCTTAAAAGCTTCGAACATGCCCCTTTCTCTTTCTGGCATAGACATGGTAGTTTGGCCTTCGTCCACAAACCTTGCCACAAATTCAACTATCTCTTTTTCTATAATGTCTGTATAGTTTTTATCAAACAACGCATCCAGTATCTCGCAAAGAAGCATATCCTCAGATAGTTCTCTTATAAGCCTATAAACGTTTGTGTCCTTTTTGGTTTTTACGTAGTAAAGGATATCCTCATTTAAATCCTTAGGTATGCTTTTATACTCATCCAAAGACGGGCTTATATCCACCATATATTTTTTGGCTTCTTGGAAGTAGTGTGAAAGTCCTATATTTTTAATCTCTTCCATAAGGTTTTCTTCAAAAACATCCTTTTTAATGATGCCCTCTTTGTAGAGCTCTACGTAGTAAGAAGAGGGCATATACACTTTTGCTTTAAATAGTTTAGAGGCTTTTTTCAAAGCATCTCTAAAAGGCATATCCTCAAAACCCATCAAAGGGTTCCTGGATATAAAAGTGGTCATAGGCCAGTAGTAAGGTATAAGCTTAAGAGCATTTTGAAATACATCTTTTATCATATTAACACCTCCATTAAACTATAAAATCCAACCAACGTAAGTGCCAAAAATAGCACGGTAAACACCCATAGGTAAGCCTGTCCTATGTCTTTGTAGGTCAAAAGTTCGTTTGGCTTACCAAAAAGCGATTTGCTCATTATCCTAAAAGCCATAAAAAAGTTGGCAAAAAATACCCAACCCATTATCAGATATCCATCTAAACTAAGATGTGATTTTACTATACTGGCTGTCATTATCAAAGCGTTTGCAAAAGGTGGATAAAGACCGAGATTCATGAGAGAAAACCTCAAAAACAAAGCAAGTTTTGGAGCTTTTAAAACAAGACCGGTTATAGAGTCTATGTTTGCACTGCCAAACACCTTGTCCATGTAAGTAGCCACGAGATACAGAGAAAACGCACTAAATATCAACGAACCAAAGTAAAGCTCAAACATCCATTTATCTTTGAAGATAAACAAAGCTACCACGTTTACAAACACGAAGTAATAGCTTAGTTTTATAAGATTTTTAGTCTTGTAGGACATGAAAAATGTCAGTATCGATGTAAAAAATGCTGCACCCTCAAGTATTCTATATACTAACTCGTTTTGAATCACGTCGTCAAAGTGATAAACGCCCAATCCAATAAAGGGTAAAGCTAAAAGCGTAGAGCCATACCTTTTAAAATCTTTCACAGCAAAATAGTAGGGTACCAAACCCATAAACACTAAAGCTACATAGAACATAAAGCACCTCCTTTATAGAAGTTTAAAGTATCTGATGAGAAGGTCCGGTAAGAAAAAGCCCCTTGAGAAGATTTTGTAAAAAGCCCATCTTAGCTTTTCAAACCTTGTACCAGAGGCATCTTTGTAAGATTGATAGTATATAATAGCCCATCCAAAGACTATCACACCTATCAAAATTCCAAGTAGCACCAAAAGATATGGCATAGAAAGACTAGCCGCTTTATAAAACTCTACGTACTTAGGACCGTATAGATACTCTTCAAAAGTAGTACCCATAAACTCGTAAGTCAACACTATAAACACAAAAGATACTATAAGACCAAGAATTGTCTTTAAAGACGTATTCTTAGATACTTTGAAAAAGGACAAGAAAAGCTGAGCGCTAGTTAACCAACCAAAAGCTAAGAATATAATACCAGCTTGGAATTGAAACTGCACTCTATTTATGAAAAATTCTATCAGGGTAAAAAGCACTATCGGTATTATGGTAAATATGGCCACAATCTCACCTATAGTCTTTCTATTCTCTTCGGTTTCTTCTGAAAAGAGCTTGTAAGATAGATTTTTTGGAATGTTTGGGTCTTTTCTTGCAAGGTGTATCACATTTCCGGATTCTAAGAAAAGGGATGCCTTAAATATACCGTGTACTATGAGGTGGTATATAGCTACGCTAAAAGCTCCTATACCAGCTTCCATTATCATGTATCCCATTTGACCTACCGTGGAATAACCTAAAGAGCGTTTTATATCCGGCTTAGACAACATTACCACCGAAGCGGCTATAGCCGTAAGTATTCCAAAGAAAAACGCCGTGTTTAGAGCTATAGAAGAAGATAGGTAAAGATAAGCTATCTTGTTTAAAAGGATACCACCAGCGTTTACTATACCAGCGTGCATTAAAGCTGACACTGGAGTTGGAGCTTCTGAAGTGTAAGGAAGCCAGAAGTAAAAGGGTATTATAGCTGATTTTGCCATAGCAGAAGCCACAAACAAAAGAGCTATAGCGTTTACCATAGTGCTGTGTTCTATGTTGGTTTGCCAAATACGGTAAAGCTCTTGTAGGTTTAGAGTGTGATAAACTTTGTATGTGAGTACTGTGCCAAGCAAAAATAGAAAATCGCCTATCCTATGAACCGTAATAGCCCAAGAACCAAACCTCACGGCATCTTTTGATTCTACTCTGAAAGATATCAAGAAATAAAGGCTAAGGCTAAGGATTTGCCAAGCTATAAACATTACCACAAGGTTATTTGCCATTATCATAAGGTATATGGAGCTAAATATGAAGTTTAGTATGATGAAAAATCTTTTATAACCTTTTTCATCCCACATGTAGTTTGAAGCGTACTTTCTTATTACAAGCCCTATTAAAGCTACGTAAGGTACCAGTATAGAAGAAAGATGGTCAAATACGATAGTGCCGTAAAACCCCACAATCACTTTGTGAAACATGAACTCGTAAGCAGTCCCCACCAAGCTTATAATGGCTATGAGCCCAGAGAAGAACATGCTGATTCTCGGTATCGACCTCTTGTCATCCACAAAGGATATCAAGGCGGCAATAACAAGCGGAATAAATGGTATAGATACCACTATTTCCATAGACTTTACCTCCTTTTTGGTTTGTAAAAATCTATACCGGTGAGTTTTTTTGTCAATAGTTTAAATATGATACAAGACATTGTCATAACCTTGTCTTGCCCTTAAAATTAAGCAGCCCGCTTTTGATATAAAACATTATTTATGATATATATCGTGTTTTAATTGTAAAAATAAAAAGTTTTAAAAATATTTTTATTAAAAGCTAAAAAACTAAAAACAAATAAAATTAAATGATTAGCTTTGAGAATTAAAATTAAATTTTAGGATTTTAAAAAGGGAAAAGATGGGAGATAAAACTTTAATTTAAATACTTTTTATACGTTCTAAGATTTTAAGATAACCCTCTTTGAGGTCGCCAAGGTCAAATCTAAATCTATCTTTATCTAATTTTTCACCGGTTTTTTTGTCCCAAAGTCTGCAACTATCTGGTGATATCTCGTCTATCAAGATTATTTCACCCTCTTTTGTTTTGCCAAATTCCAGCTTAAAATCCACAAGGATTATATCAAGTTGGTCAAAGAACTCTTTTAGAATATCGTTTACTTTTATGGCTGTTTGTTTCATAAAGGTTATGTCTTCTTCAGTGGCCAAGTTAAGAAGCTTTACATGTTCTATGCATATAAGAGGATCGTGGAGCTCGTCGGATTTGTAGAAAAGCTCTACCAAAGGCGGGTTTAAAGGGATTCCTTCTTTTATGCCAAGCCTTTTAGAGAGGCTTCCAGCGGCTATGTTTCTTACCACCACTTCCACATCCAAGCGCTTGGCTTTTAAAACAAGCATAGAGTCTTCTGATAGTTTTTTTATAAAATGGGTTTTTATGTTTTTGGCTTTTAAAAGCTCAAAAATAAAGGATGTTATCTCTAAATTTATATGTCCTTTGCCAGATATGTTGTCTTTTTTAATGGCATCAAAAGCTGTTACGTCGTCTTTAAACTTTATTATGTAAGTATCTTCATCGTTTTCATAGACTATCTTAGCTTTGCCTTCATAGAGTTTATTCATGATTCTAATGTAGATATTCTAAAAGAAGCTACGTTGGCGTAATAGCTTTTTGGAAATGTTTTCAATATCTCGTTGTAAATTGTTATAGCTTTGACTTTGTCATTTAGCTTTTCATAAGATTCTGCTTCTAAAAGAAGCGCTGATGGTTTGTTGAAGGCATTGTTTGGTATGGTGTTTAATATACTGATAGCTTGTTGATATTTGCCTTCTTTGTATAGTCCGTAAGCTGCCCTTTCTTCGTATAAAAATTTAGCAGGTAGTGTTTTAGCTTTTGATGAGATATCTTGAGATAAAGAGACGTCGTTTACGGGCAAGTTTGCTAACGTGGATATGCCTATTTCATAGGACATTGCCAAAAGTGCCATTGGGCTTTTATTGTAATGAGTGGCCACAAATTGAGCTTGATTTAAGGCACCTTGATAATTCTTTTTTTGTAAAAGCTCATCTACTTTAGAGAGTTGATAGCTTGCGGCGTAGTTGTACTCTTTTTCATGCTTTTTGAGAAAGTAAAAACCTATTGCTAAAAAAATTGCTGTCAGAACAAGCGATAACGCTGTGTAAAGCTTACTTTTGCTCATTGGATGCCAAAGCCTTGTTTAAAAGCTGAGTGACTCTTGAAACTCTTCTGGCAGCTTCGTTCTTGTGGATAGAACCTTTAGAAGCAGCGTGCTGTATCATGCTTACCACGAAAGGAAGCTTTGCTTTGGCAGTTTCTAAGTCTTTTGCCTGTATAAGCTTCTTAAAGTTTCTTATGGCAGTTTTCATCCTTGATACATGCAAAGCGTTTATCTCTCTTCTTCTTTCGTCTCTTCTTGCTCTTTTAGCAGCTTGTCTTTTATTGGGCATACAAAACCTCCTTTAAAGTTAGTAATATATTATAACAAACAATTTAGTCGTTGTCAAAGATAGCTTCTTCTTGTCCTACTTTGTAGTATGGATACTCCCAAGAAGAGTAATAATAAGGAGTATAAGCCTTAAATTCACCAGCGCATGTATCCACCGCTTTAAAAGTAGGGCTCAAGTCTTGCAAAAGTTCTTCTATCTCTTTTTCTGTTTTGTTAAACTTTTTAGCTATTTCTTTATTTGAAAAGCCCAATATTTTCAATTCAAATATATAGTTTTTATCAAAAGGTACATCTTCTTTGTAAGCCTCCACCAGTTCTTTTATCTGATGCAAAAACCACTTATCTATATGGCTTACTTCGTGTATCTTATCTATAGATATGCCTCTCATGAAGGCTTCTTTTATATAAAAAATACGTTCTGGTGTTGGTATCCTTATGTTTGTTATGAGCTCATCGTAAGAAAGCGCTTCGTAATCTTTCATAAAAAGGTAAGGATTATCTGTTTCTAAGCTTCTTATGGCTTTCATGAGAGACTCTTTGAAAGTCCTTCCTATAGCCATTACCTCACCCACGGATTTCATAGTAGTGCCTAAGACTTTGCTGGACTCTCTAAACTTTGCAAAATCAAACCTTGGTATTTTTACCACTACATAGTCAATGCTTGGTTCAAAGCTTATAGGTGTATTTTTTGTAATGTCGTTTTTTATCTCGTCAAGCGTATAACCCACTGCCAAAAGAGCTGCTACTTTTGCTATGGGAAACCCTGTAGCCTTAGAAGCCAACGCTGAGCTCCTTGAAACTCTTGGGTTCATCTCTATTACATAGAAATCATCGCTATTTGGGTCTACTGCAAATTGAATATTTGATCCACCTGTATCTACCCCTATTTTTCTTATGATGGCAAGGCTTGCATCTCTAAGCATTTGATACTGTTTATCTGTAAGCGTTTGAGCTGGTGCTACTGTTATAGAATCACCAGTATGCACACCCATAGGGTCAAAGTTTTCTATAGAACAAACTATAACGACGTTGTCTTTTGTATCTCTTATAACTTCAAGCTCAAACTCCTTCCAGCCTATAAGAGATTTGTCTATAAGCACCTGATGGATGGGTGAAGCTTCTAAAGCAGCGCTTAATTTTGAAGGAAATTCTTCCATGTTGTAAACAATAGAGCCCCCTGTACCGCCTAGTGTAAAAGCCGGTCTTAATATGGCTGGAAAACCTATCTCTTTTATAGAATTAAAACCTTCTTGAAGAGAGTTTACTATGGCGTTTGGTGGGACTTTTAGACCTATCTCTTCCATGGCTTTGGCGAAAAGAGCCCTATCCTCGCCTCTTTTTATAGCTTCATAGCTTGCTCCTATTATACCAACACCGTATTTTTCTAATATGCCAGACTCATATAAATCTTTTGCTAAGTTTAGAGCGGTTTGACCTCCTAAAGTAGGTAGTAAGACATCTGGACGCTCTTTTTTGATAATTTCTTCCAATATTTCGGTAGTTAGGGGTTCAATGTAAGTCTTTGTAGCTAGCTCCTCATCTGTCATTATGGTAGCTGGGTTTGAGTTTACAAGTATAACCTCATAGCCTTCTTTCATTAGAGCTTTGCAAGCCTGAGTGCCAGAATAATCAAATTCTGCTGCCTGACCTATGATAATAGGACCGGCCCCTATTATGAGTATTCTTTTTATGTTGGTGTTTTTTGGCATAAAATTATTATACTACAAACTAGCTACTTTAAATAGTTTATGTATAATTTTTACACAGTTTAGACAAGAAGCTAAATAACCGTTAAGCTTTTTGTATCTCCTTTGAAGTATTTTGCTTTTTAACGGCAAATCTACCTATGAATATGGATATTTCGTAAAGGGCTATGAGGGGTAAAGCCATGAGGATTTGAGTGGAAACGTCTGGGGCTATCAAAGCGCCTATAAAAAATGCCACCACTATAAAGTATTTTCTAAAAGCTTTTAATTGCTTTGTGGATACGATGCCGGCTCTTTGAAGCATAAATAAGAATATTGGCATCTCAAAGGCTATACCAAAACCAAGTAGCATTTTTAGTAAAAAGTTTATATAGAGTTCTGCTGAAAGCATGGGTTTTGCTCTAAGTTGGCTAAAGCCAATGCCTATTAAAAATTTAAGGGCCATCGGAAGCACTGCGAAGTAAGCAAAAGTAGCACCCATTACAAAAAGCACCAACGAAAAGAATACCAACGGAAACACAAGTTTTTTTTCTTCTGGATAAAGGGCTGGTTCTACGAATCTCCATATTTGATATAAGATAACAGGTATAGCAAGAATTATTCCTACTATTACAGATATCTCCATCATTATAAAAAGAGGTTCAGTAGGCGAAAGAGTAATGAGTTTCATGCCGGGATAATATATATCTATGGGATATTTTAAAATTTCAAAAATATATCTTGCGTAAAAAAAGCTTATGGCAGAAAATATCAGTACCGCTGCTATAGATTTAAGTATTCTCTGTCTTAGTTCCTGAAGGTGCTCCATCAGGGGAGCTTTCGGAAGTTCCTTCTCCATCTTTCTTTTCCTCAGTGTTGGTTTGTTCTTTTTCAAGCTCCAAAACTTTTTTATTCACACTTTCTATGTAAGCTTGCATCTTTATTTCGTCTATAAACTCCCTTGCTTTTCTAGTAAACTCTCCTAGTTTTGTAGCCACGTCCATCATTTTTTCTGGCCCAAGCACTATATAAGCTATAACGAGTATTATGATTATTTGTCCTAAATCCATAGCGCTCTCTCTATCTGATTTCCAAGAAACATCCATATTATAGCACCTATAGACAGAAATGGACCAAAGGGTATATAGTATTGCATGTTTTTATTTTTTATGATTGTGGGTATGCTAATTAAAAGCCCAATGACAGAACCAAAAAACATAGCCCCTAATACCATATAGACTCCACCAAAAGCCCCTATCATCGCTAAAAGCTTTATATCACCTATGCCAAGCCCTTCCATCTTTCTTACCTTAAGATAAATATAATATATTGAAAACGGTAGTAAACCACCAAATAAAATTCCCAGTATAGAGCTTTTAATATCAACGAAACCATAAGGAGTTAAAGAAAACAAAAGCCCTATTGCTAAGCCTCCATAGTTAAAACTATCAAGAAGTATAAACCAATCAAGATCTATAAAAGACTGTACTATTAGTATTGACCCAAACATCAATGCTTCTATAGTTTTAACAATATCTTTTATATTCAAAATAGATAAATCTGGATTGTTTTTTATGTAAAAGGCATAAACGCAAAGAGCAAAGTAAAAACCGGTAAGAGCTTCTACGATAGGGTATCTAAAGGGTATCTTGGTTTTGCAACTACTACATCTTCCTTTCAAAAAAATATAAGAAATTATAGGAATGTTTTCATAGGCTTTTATCTTATGCCCACAGGATGGACATTTAGAACCTGGATAAACCACCGATTCATTTCTTGGAAGCCTATATATAAGGACGTTAAAAAGACTTCCAAATATGGTGCCGAGAACAAACGATATAAGTAGTATGAAAATTGTCATATTTTTAGCATTCTTATTTTGGCTAATATATCAAGCATAGCTTTTGAGTAATAAACGTTCGAAAGAAAAGAAGCTATAGTACCTATTGTTAGGGTGGTGGCAAAACCCTTTACCGGACCGCTGCTAAATTGAAATAAAATTAAAGCTGCCACAAGGAGTGTGGCATGTGTATCGTAAACAGCGCTAAGCACTCTCTTATAGCCATATTCTATGGCTTTTCTCAGCGTATTGCCTCTTGCTAGCTCTTCTTTTATACGTTCAAATATGAGGACGTTTGAGTCCACCGCTATACCCATGTTTAGTATGATACCGGCAATACCTGGTAATGTAAGAGTGGCACCCAAGAGCACAAGTCCAGCCCAAAGAAGAAGCCCATTCATTACAATAGCTATTGTGGCAGTTATACCAGCCGTTTTATACCTTGCTATTATCAAAAACACAACAAATAAAAACGATGCTATACCGGCGTATATACTTTGTTTTATTGCGGCTTTTCCAAGGGTAGGTCCTACGACGGCGTCTTGAAGTATATGTAGTGTGGTGGGCAATGCTCCAGCTCTTAAGATAGCTGCTAAGTCTCTTACTTGGTCTGGTGTAAAGTTGCCGGTTATCTGACCTTGGTCTGATATCCTTGAGCGAATAACTGGAGCAGACATCACCCTATTGTCAAGGACTATAGCGAGCCTTTTGCCTATATGGCTTTGGGTAAAATTACCAAATATCTCTGCCCCTTTAGAATTTAGCTCAAAACTAACGGCAGGGTTGTTGAAACTATCGGTGCTCTCGTAAGCGGTTTTTAAGTCGGCCCCAGTTATGATGGGTTTTTTCTTTACCAAATACCACTCGTGGCCATCTTTTGATGGGAGTATTTTTTCATCTGGTTTTAACTCTTTTTGCAACGTTTCTAAAGAAGGTGAGGCGTCCACCACTTCCATTAGCTCAAGCTGAGCAGTTTTCCCAAGGACTTTTTTGGCTCTTTCTAAGTCCATAACGCCGGGCAGTTCCACCATAACTTTTGAATTACCTAATTTTGTGATTACAGGTTGTACTACGCCAAGTTGGTCTACTCTTCTTCTTAAGACTTCCACCGTTTGAGTAATGACGTTTTCTTTGATTTGGCTAAGATAGATAGAGCTAAACCTAACTTTTACTTTAAGAGGAGACACTCTTGATATGTCTATCCTGTTGGTATAGTATTTTTTTAAAAGCTGATATATTTTGCTGTAATCAGAAGCATTTAAAAGGTCTATGTATATACCGTCTTGGGAAGGTGTAACGTCCAACACATTTATGTGGTTTTTAATAAAAAGCTTTGATATGTCTGAGGCAGTGTTTTCGTATTCTTCTTTTATGACTTTTTCTATATCAGGGGCCAGCACCATGCTTATACCCCCTTTTAAATCAAGACCTAAATTAACAGGCTTAAAAGCCACCACCAACAAAGAGCCTACTATTATAAAAAGGCCTATCGCTATGTTTACAAAAACGTTTTTTGGCATATTTATCCTTTACATCCTAAGTCTATAACGCCAAAGCTATCAGAGCGCTTTCTGTAAAGTATTTTTATCTTGCCATCCTTTATATCCATAAAAGGTAAAAACATCATATGATTGTCTGTTAGTTCTAAGATGGCATCTTCTACGCTCATAGGTTTTTCAACTGAAAAAGTTTCCTCTATTATAAAGGGTTTAGTTTGCTCCTGTTCTTCGACTTGTTCAAACATGGATTCATGTATGCCTTCTTTAGCTTTTGAGCTTTTGCGACGATAGTTTAGCCTTCTTTCTTTTAACTTCAAAAGCTGACGCTCTATCTCATCCATTACTCTATCTATAGCTGTGTATACGTCTTTGTCCTCTTCCCAAGCGTGCACTGCACCACCGCCGTTGCTTTTTATGTATATATCCACATCAACTCTAAAGATAGAGGTTTTGTTTATGTTGTCGTCTGTATGTTTGGCCCTGGCGCTTGTTATGGTAACTACTGTTTCTATTTGGTCTTCCCCGGTCTCTTTTAAAAGCCTTTTAAACTTTGACAATTTAGACTCTACGAAAGCCTTTAGTTGGTCTGTAATTTCAAAATGCTTTCCAATAAACTCAATTTGCATATCTATCCTCCTTTAAAATTGATAGTAATTGTACCGCTTTCTACAGGTCCATTGATAGGTTCAAACCTAAACCTTCTTACATAGTTTACCACCTCTCTATCTACGTATGCTATGCCACTTCTTTTTAAAATTATTACCCTTGTTACATAGCCAGACGGTGATACAAAAATCCTCAAAACTACTGGTGCTGGAAACTCGCCCGCTCTTATAATAGGAGATGGTGGCGCATATATAAGCTTTCTGGAACCCTCGTGAAGGTAAGAGCCTTTGGAGCTTATGGTGGCACTTATATTGCCTATTTGCTTAATTGCTCCTTCTATGTCGGTTTGAGCTTGCTTTCTTTGGGCTTCTATTTCTTTTTCTAAAGAAGATAAAACACTCACATTTTTAGGCGGAGCTTTTGGCGGATGATGAACCACAGGGATTTTTACATCACCTTTTTGAAATACTTGTCTAGGTCTTAGAGCGCTGGTTTCAAGATGGTGAGAACCTGTAGATGGTTTATAACCTTTTGCTGGACTCAAAGGCTTGGAGTAGGTTTTTTTCATATGAAACTTTCTTAGCTTTATGGGTTTTGGTGGTGTTGGTACTTCTTTGGGCGGATTTATTAGTTGTACTTCTACGGGTGGGTTTTGATATTGGCTTAAAAGAGGTCTCATGGTAAAAAGCATAGCAAGACCAGAGAATAAAAATATGTTTATTAGTATAGATACTAAAAAAAACGGTATCTCTTGGGTGTCTTGCTTTAAGTCCATGTTAAATATTCTAACATATCTAAATGTTTTTAAAAAGAAAATCCTCAAAATTAGAAGAAGTTTGCTTGGATTCTAAATATTTGGCCTTTAACCAAAGTTGTATTATAAAACTTTTTGCATCTGTGTAATCATGCTTTAGTATATTTTCTATGCCTTTTATACAGCATACCTCAGTATACTCTTTCTCTTCTTGGTTGCCAGCTTCCTTTTTGCAAATATGTTCTATCTCTTCTTTTTTGGCTTTTAAAAATAATACGTATAAAAATATCTCCTCTGAAGAATCCCCGATACTAGGGTACAAAGATTTTATAAATATTGGTTTTGTTTTTAAAAGCGATTTGTATAAAAGGCTGTTATCTTCTATGCCAAGCTCTTCTACTATCTCTTTTTTTATGGTATCTTCTATCGACCTTCCAAGGTTGTTGTATTTTATGGAATCTATAAGACCTGCTACTATTTCTTCTGCTTCATCTAATATGGGGTATCTAAACTGTTTTACATTTAGCTGATATATATCGTCTGCTACGGCAAAAACACCAATGGCTACAGCTTTTTTCCTAAGTGTTATGACCCCTTTGTACAAGTTCTTAAACTTTACAAACACTTGAACCCTTCCAAACTCTTTGCCGAAGTATACCGCATCTTTCCCGTAGATTTTTATATACTCTAAATTGTCTTTATCTTTTAGTTTGTTAAACCAATCCCAGAAGACGTAGTTTGATTTGTCTATAAATGCTTTAAGTTTTTTATCTGAAAAGCCAATAAACTTTATGTTTTTTAAATTCATTTGACTATTCTGGCATCAGCCCCAAGATAACCCGGGATGCCAAACGTTTGATATAAAATCTTATAACGCGGTGTATCGTATTCCCATACTGCCATTCTAAGAGGTATTCTAAATATAAGCTTTGGTTTTAGGCTTTTAGCATCTCTTATAAAAAAAGAAGCCGGTGGTAAAATTTTGTTTTTTATGCTGTATTCTTCATAGCATATACCTTTTTTGTTAAAAAGAGCGTATACTATAAAGCCATCTTTTTTTACCTCTAAAGCCCTATCTGCCTCTGGCGTTTGGGCTTTGTCTACACTGAGGACTTTGATATCTTTGTACTCTTTGAAAAATTCATCGTAAGTATCTCCAACGTATCCAAAAGCTATTCCCACTAAAAGCCCCAAAACTAGAAAAATCTTCATAAAACCCTCCTCAACCTATCAGAAAAACTAGGTGCTTTTATTTCTTCTGATGCTATTAAAGGCATGCTAAAACTAGAATCATCATAATTTATTATTAGGTTTGCTATTATTTCGTTTTGCTTTATAGGAAATTTTAAATCTTTTATAGGCACTATAGAATAAGATATTTTCATTCCCGGATATACCACAAGGTTAAAATCTTCTGAAGCCAAAAGAGGTATCTCTTTTTTGTCCCATGGTACCTTTATAAAACCTACTTGCTCATTTTTTGATATGAGTTTTTGCTCAGATACTTGAGTTTTAGTGGCATCTATAAGCGTTATAGCATCTTTTAGAGCACTTGTAAGGGGCGATTTACCTGAAGCTCCAAATATAACCCCAAGTATATCAATATTGCCTTGTTTTGAATCAAACACAAAGTTTGCACCTGCTGGCAAAGAGGAGCCTGTTTTTACACCAACTATGTTGTCTTTGCCAAGGTCATAATTTACGTTGTATTGTATACCTGCCACTGGCAAATTTACTTGAGGCATCGCTACTATGTGTCTAAAGGTTGGTATTTGCATAGCAAGTTGAGTCAATCTAAACTGGTCTACTGGGCTACTTACAGTTCCAGCGTTTGCGCCGGCTGGGTCTTCGTAGTGAGTATCTTTTAGCCCAAGAGCTTGAGCGGTTTTATTCATTTTATTCACAAAAGCTTTAACGCTACCGGCATCCCATCTTGCTAATATGTAAGCGAAGTTGTTGGCAGATGGTATCATAAGCCCTTCTAATAGCTGTCTTTCTGTTAGTTTTTCGCCCAAAGCCACTTTTACCACAGATTGACCGTCTTTTTTAAAAGCTTCGTATTCGTTAACTTCTTTTTGAGTAATGGTAAAGCTTGGGCCATCTTGTCCTATTGATAAAGGATGGTCTTTTAAAATGATGTATGAGGTCATTATTTTGGCTACGCTAGCCAAAGGCCACTGTCCTTGGTTTGGCGTTTTTGCTATGATGCCGCTTTGAAGAGTACCTATAACGCCGTACTTTATATCGGTAGGCCAAGATATGCTAAATGTACCAGGTATTTGTTGATTTTTTAAAGTAAGCCTAAACTCTGGCTTAGGCCAGCCTCTAAAAAGCTGGAAAAGCGTATAAAAGGCAAAAACCAATACCAAAAGGACAACTATACGTTTAAGGTTCTTATGCTTTGAAGCTTCATTCTCGTTGTAATACATGAGATTATTATAGCAGACTCTTAGGCGTTGATTTTTTCATATTTTAAAAGCCACAGTATGATGAGCCCAGATAAAAATACAAAAGCACCGAAAAACTGTTCTACTGTGAAGTTTTCAAAGACAACATGACTTGTGCTATAATATCCTATCACTCCGCTTGTAAATCCGTAAAGCATAAGAAATATCGAAAAAAGTTCTCCTGGAAATCTATCTTGCTTTTTTATAGTATAGTAAATAAGCAATATGCTGTAAATTATAAATAGTGCACCATACATAAATTGTACTGGATAAAATGGAATAGAGGGCGGTGCTATGTCTCCAAACTTATATACTATGTAAAAGAATGGGAATTTCTTTAATATATGAAATCCGGGCGTTACGTCTACTTCGGAAGATACTGGTCTTCCAAAGCCAAATCCTACAAAACCAGCAGATATATAACCAAGACCAAGGGTTAAGGAGCCTACCACAGATGTTATATCTAAGGCTTTTAGGATAGGTATATTGTAAAGCCAAGCCACCAGCACTACGCCAAGTATAGTGCCCACCAAAGTTCCATAATAATCTACTCCACCGTTCCATATCTGGAAAATACCCAAAAAATCTGGTATCTGGTCATGGTTTTTAACGATATAAAAAAATCTCCCTAAAACGATACCAGATAATGCACCTGCCAAAAATATGTTTTCTGTCTGAGACTTTAATATGCCAATATACTTAGATATCTGTAAAGCTAGCACATAGGATATAAAAAGAGATATCGTCATCATAAGGCCAAAGCTAGACAGAGCAAATCTACCAACTTTGATATAAAAAGGCATCAGAGTTTTTTCCAGATTGTACCAGCTTTGGTATCTTCAAGTTTTATGCCTTGTTTTAAAAGCTCATCTCTTATGAAGTCCGCTACTTTAAAATCTTTGTTTTCTTTTGCTAAGTTTCTGGCGTTTATTAAAATTTCCAAAAACTCCGTTGATATGTTTATGCTTGAAGCAGGCTCCAAGGTTTTTAGTGTTGTGCTTAAGGTGTTTTCTTCTAAAAGCCCAAAAATATCTTTTAACGTTTGTTTTAAACTGTTAGCTAAAAATATATATCCTTCAAGCTCTTTTGGTGTGATATAGCCCACTTTAAAACTCTCTGTCTTTGTTCTATTCAACTCTCCTACGGCGTTAAACACGTGAGCCAAAGCCAGTGATGTGTTGAAATCTTCTGATAGGGCTTTGTAAAATTGCTCTTGTGTAGTCTTTTCTAGGCTGTAAAAATCTATATTGAGAACCGGGTTTCCTTCTTTTGCTATGGCTTTTAGGGGTTCTATATCTTCCACTGCGCTTTTTAATCTTTCGTAAGCTTTTTTTGTTTCTTCCATTTTTTCAAAAGAAAAATCTAAAGGACTTCTGTAGTGAGTGAAAAGTACTAAAAGCCTTAAAACATCAGGATGATATTTTGTATATATATCTTTCAGTGTAACAAAATTTCCAAGAGACTTTGACATTTTTTTGCCGCCTACCGTAACAAGGCCGTTGTGCATCCAATATCTGGCAAAAGGCTTACCTGTTATGCTTTCTGCTTGGGCTATTTCGTTTTCGTGATGAGGAAACACAAGGTCTATGCCACCGGCGTGTATATCTATTGTCTCGCCTAGATGTTTAAATATCATAGCCACACATTCGGTGTGCCAGCCAGGTCTTCCATAAGACCAAGGAGATTCCCAACCTGGTTCGTGGGACTTTGAAGCTTTCCAAAGGGCAAAGTCTAATGGATTGTTCTTCTTGGAGGAAGGTTCTATCCTGGCGCCAGCTTCTAATTCTTCTGGACTTCTTTTGGAAAGTTTCCCATAATCTTTAAAGCTATCTATAGAAAAGTAGACATCTCCGTCACTTTCGTAGGCTTTACCAATCTCTATTAGCTTTGATATAAGAGCTATAATCTCTTCCATGTGTTCTGTAACTCTTGGTTCAACGTTGGCAGGCTTTACGTTTATCGCTTCCATATCAAGATAGTAGCTTGCTATATATCTATTTGCTATGCTCATGAAATCTTTGCCTTCTTCGTTGGCTTTGTTTATAATCTTGTCGTCTATATCTGTGAAATTTCTTACAAACTTTACCCGGTATCCAAGCTTTTCAAGGTATCTTCTAAAAACATCGAATACTATAAGGCTTCTGCCATGTCCAACGTGAGAGTTATCGTATACAGTTACACCGCAGGTGTATATGTTTACCTGAGGAGGGTTTATCGGCACAAACTCTTCCAAACTAGCGCTAAGTGTATTGTAAAGTACAAATCCCATACTTCTATTTTAACCCAAAATATAAACTATGTTAAAATAAAAGTATGGATAAAAAGAAATTATTTTTTATATTGAGTGGGGTATCTATTTTACTTAGTTCTTGTGCACAACCGGTGCAGCAAGGCCAAAATCCCATAGCTATGTTGCAACAGCAATACCAATATCAGCAACAAGAGATAAACGAAATAAATAGAAGGCTTGATTCTTTGGACGAGTCTTTGGCAAAGCTTAGGGTAAAGCTTGGTCTTTCCGCTTACAACAATATAACAAAGCATTTAAGCGAAGAACAACCACCGCCTATAAACGAAATTCAAGAACAACCATCAAATTTAAGCTCTTTACCGGCTATAACGCCATCTAAGGGTATTAGGCATCTTTCTAACACTGTCACTATCATAAATTCTACTGCTCCACCTCAAAATACAAGCAATTCTTCAAACTTACAATCTTTGATATCAAATACGCCTAAAACACCTCAGGAACTATATGGAGAGGCATATAAATATTATCAGTCGGGACATTATCGAAAGGCTAAAAGACTTTTTAAGGAGTTCATACTAAAGTATCCACATTCAAAACTTACAAACAACGCATACTACTGGCTTGGTATGAGCGAAAAGGCTATGCATCACAACAACGAAGCTTTGGCTATACTTCTTTCTTTGATAAATAAGTGTAAAAAAGGAGAGCTTCCTTCCTGCGACAAAGCACCTTCTGCCTACTTTTCGGCTGCTAACATATACAAGGAGATGGGACAAAAACAAATGGCTGTTAAACTTTATAAAGAACTTATATCTCTTTATCCCGATAGTATAGAGGCGGCGCTTGCAAGGTCTGAATTAGAAATTCAATGAATAGAGAATATTACGGATTTCTTGTAGGTATTGGCACACTTGCTTTTTTGCTATCATTTAAATTTATAACACTTTTAGGTTTGGCCATGCTAAGTTTCTTTGTGGCAAAAGAGCTAAAAGACGCATCAAAGGCAATTACAAACACTTTTCTAGCCCCTATTATAATGCTTATAAGTATTTACAATTTGACTTACGGTTTTTTGGCTATTTTTTTAGCTGTATTTTTGGAGCTTTTAATATCAAAAAACATAGATTTTTTTTACAAGAGTTTTTTTATACTAAACTTAAGCGCTGTACTTCCAAGCTTTATATACAAAGTTAAGGAGTTAGGTAATCATTACATTTTAGGGCTTCTTCTTAGCGTTTGGATACTTGATACGATGAGTTATTATATAGGAAAAAACTTTGGCAAGCATAAGTTGGCTCCGAGTGTATCTCCCAACAAGACTATAGAAGGTTTTATAGGGGGAAGTACTTTTTGCATTTTGTTTGATATATTTTACTTTGGTTTTTCTAAAGGTTTTATTTTAGGAATAGCTATAAGCCTTGTGGGGGTTTTTGGCGATCTTTTCAAAAGCCTGATAAAAAGGCAATACAATATAAAAGATTTTTCAAATGTGTTTGGGCCACATGGCGGTTTTCTTGATAGATTTGACGCTCTTATGTTTAGCGCTCTTGTATTTTATACGATAAATGCGTCCCATTGACGTAGTGTTAACAATACTTCTTATTCAAATAATAGGTCTTGTGGGAGTTTATAGCTCTACTTACACCAACTACGGGTTTCAATACGGGCTTTTCATAAAACAGCTTATATACATAATACTTAGTTGGTTCATTATGTATGGTATGAGCAAGATAAAGTTTTCCTCTGTTTTGTCGATAGCTCCTTTGATATACGGCATAAACTTGTTTCTTTTGATAGCGGTGATGTTTGTGGGTAAAACTATATACGGAGCCAAAAGGTGGATAGGGATAGGACCATTTGGCATACAGCCGTCGGAATTTATGAAAGCCTCCGTAATACTTATAGTGGACTACATAATTTATATAAGCCCCTATCTAAAAGCCCAAAAAATCTTATATATACTTCTTAGTGTAGGCATACCTTTTCTTATCATATACAAGCAACCAGATTTAGGCTCAGCGGTGATAATGTTGCTTCCGGTTATGTCTTTAGTATTTTTTGCCAAATTCCCAAAAAACTTTTTTAGATACGCAATACCAATGTTGGTAGTTATACCAATTGTAGTTTGGCATTTTATGAAGCCATATCAAAAAGAGCGTATCCTTACTGTAATAGACCCAAAAGCTTACTACGCTAAAGGTGGTTATCAGCTTATACAATCGATAATATCGATAGGTTCTGGCAGAATATTTGGCAAGGGATTTTTGAAAGGTACCCAGTCGCATCTTCTGTTTTTACCAGAAAGGCATACAGATTTTATATTTTCTGTAATAGCCGAGGAGTTTGGTTTTGTGTTGTCTATTGCGATAATATTTCTTTACTTATACTTGGTTTTAAGGCTTTTAAATATATCTTACTATTTGAGGTTGTATACAGAAAAAATATTCGTTGTTATGGTGGCATCTTTTATATTTTTCCACTCTTTAATAAATTTAGCTATGGCTATGGGTATAATGCCTGTAGTGGGTATACCTTTACCTTTTATATCTTATGGTGGAAGCAATATAGTTGTTAGTGCTATTCTTTTAGGACTTTGCTTTTCTATAGTAAATAGCCACAAAGAAGTGAAGTTTAGTTTGCTATCTCATGATAAGATTATTAATTATGATATAAGTGAATGATCAATATAATACATATTTACTTGTAAGAAAAAAATGAACTAATATCAATAACAATATGGTATATGATGTTATGTATTGTAGGAGATGTTGAGTATGGAGACGGAAAGCCAATACGCTACTAAAGAAAAGTTTTTATCGTCTATTGTTAGAATAAGCAATCCAATTGTATAGCTTTTGCTCAAATAATATAATATATATCATTTACAATATATTGTATTTATGTTATACTAGAAAATCTATAAGGTAGTCCCCATCGTCTAGCCTGGCCTAGGACACCGGCCTTTCACGCCGGCGACGCGGGTTCGAATCCCGCTGGGGATGCCATCTTAAAATGAAAATAAGTTATCAAATATATATCTTCCCAAATCTTAAAAAATGATAAAAAACTATTGACTTTTTGGGCTTTTATTAAATATTTTATTTATCCTATTTTTGGAGGCTTTTTATGAGAGAAGATTGGAGCCTAAGAAGTGGCTGGACCAATAAAACTCAAATGCATCTTGCTAGGCAAGGTATCATAAGCGAAGAAATGCGCTATGTGGCGAAGGTAGAAGGCCTTCACCCAGAGTTTGTTCGTCAAGAAGTAGCCAGAGGTCGCATGATTATTCCGGCTAATATAAATCATAGACACTTAAAACCAATGTGTATAGGCGTGAACTCGAAGGTTAAAGTAAATGCCAATATAGGAAATTCTAAGCTAGCGTCCGATATACCACAAGAGATAGAGAAAGCCAAGCTATCTATAAAATATGGCGCTGATACTATAATGGATTTATCCACTGGCGAAGCTATCAAAGAGACAAGAGAAGCTATTATAAATGCTGTAGATGTGCCTATAGGAACTGTGCCCATATATGAGGCTTTTAAGATAGCAAAAAATAGAATAAAAGATGTTACGGAAGATCTAATTTTGGATGTTATAGAAGAGCAAGCCAAACAAGGTGTATCTTATATGACAATACACGCTGGTGTATTGAAAGAATTTATACCTCTGACCACCCATAGGGTTATGGGTATAGTGTCTAGAGGTGGTGCTTTGATGGCTCAATGGATGCTAGAGCATGGCAAACAAAACCCACTTTATACAAACTTTGATAAGATATGTGAGATATTTAAAAAATACGACGTATCTTTTTCTTTGGGTGATGGTTTGAGACCTGGTGCTATAGCAGATGCTTCCGACGAGGCTCAACTTTCCGAGTTGATGGTGTTGGGTGAACTCACTAAGAAAGCGTGGGAACACGATGTGCAGGTGATGGTGGAAGGTCCAGGGCACGTGCCTATGAATCAGATAGAGTTTAATATGAAAATCCAACAAAAATATTGTCATGAAGCGCCATTTTATGTACTTGGTCCTTTGGTAATTGATGTAGCTCCTGGGTACGATCATATAGCTTCGGCTATAGGTGCTGCAATGGCTGGTTGGTATGGTGCTGCGATGCTTTGCTATGTTACACCAAAAGAGCATTTGGGATTGCCTAACTTAGAAGATGTAAAACAGGGGTTGATAGCTTACAAGATAGCTGCTCACGCTGCTGATGTGGCAAAAGGTTTGCCTGGCGCTAGGGAATGGGATTTGGAAATGTCTAAGGCAAGGTATGCCTTTGATTGGAACCGTCAATTTGAGCTTGCTATAGACCCAGAAACTGCCAGAGCATATCACGACGAGACACTTCCTCAAGAGGGTTATAAAACTGCTAAATTCTGTTCTATGTGTGGTCCTGAATTTTGCTCTTACCGCATATCTCAGAATGTCCAAATGGACTTTGAAGAAAAACTAGCCGAGGGTACATGGCAAACTCCTTAGCCAGGAGCATGACCGGCTTTGCTCATAAGAGTTTTGATGTTGATGGCTTTAATATAGTCATAAGCATAAAATCTTTAAATGGGAAGGGTCTTGACATAGTTGTTAAGATTCCTTCCCCTGAACTTCAATTTCTAGAACCATATATAAAAGATTATATAAGAAGTTATATATCAAGGGGTACTGTGCTTATCAATATAGATGTTAGGCAGAGGTCAGATATAGATCACCTAAACGTTGAGCTTTTAAAAAAAATAATCAAAGATGTAAAAAATACATGTATTGACCTCAATATAAATATTTCAGAGGACAAGGTTTTTGATATAGCAATGGAAAATTATAAAGCTTCTCAAGAAAAAAAAGAGCAAGATAAAGATTATATCATGAAGCTTTTTGAAGAAACCTTTAAAGAGTTTATGTTTTCTAAAGAAAAGGAAGGAGCGTTTTTAATAAAAGATATAAAATCTCGTGTGGAGCTTTTAGAAAAATATTTACAGCAAGCAAAAGATATGTTTAAGGAATATGAAGGCTTAGCGAAGGAGAAGCTTTTGGAAAAGGCAAGGGCTCTTAACTTAGAAGAGCAAAATCCTGTAGTTGTAAATGAGCTTATGCTTTTGCTTCAAAGACTTGATATATCTGAAGAGTTATCTCGCATAGAAAACCATTTAAATCATATGTTTGAAATATTGGATTCTTCTAATGTAGAAAAGGGCAAAAAAATAGAGTTTGTAGCTCAAGAACTTCACAGAGAAATAACTACAATGTCAAATAAAGTTCCAGAATTATCGCGAATAGCGGTAAATATGAAGTATGAAACGGATAAAATAAAACAACAATCGGCAAACTTAGAATAAAGGAGAAGATATGGAAAAGCTTGAACTACCAAAAGAGATGAAGGATAAGATATTGGCCACCTGCGTAAACAAAGTTCTATGCCTTGAAGCTATGAAGTATGTATACCTTGTCAAAAAAGAAGATGGTACTCTTGATGTGGCAGAAGAGTTTGAAAACACTGATTATCATGCTCTTTGGTTTGTGGTACTTTCTGTGGTAAACAAGGCTAGAAGGCTTCTAAACGGCGAATCTATAGAGGATATCTAATGCCTTATGTCGTAAGGGTAAAGAAGAAGTTTAACGCCGCTCATTTTCTTACTTACTACAAAGGTGCTCCAGAGCCTCTACATGGACATACGTTTGGTATAGAGGTATTCATAGAGGTTGATAGTCTGGATAAAGGCGGCATAGGAGTGGACTTTGTGGAAGTAGACAACTATCTCGATGAGATATTGCCAGACTATAAACTTTTAAACGATGTATTTGATTTTTCGCCGAGCGCAGAAAATTTGGCCAAGTACTTTTTTGATATACTAAAAGCCAAATACAACGTTAAGAAAATAATAATATGGGAAACAGAAAACTGCGGTGCTGAATATTACGAATAGTTAGGTACCTATTTTTGACTTCAGGGATTCAACCTTTTGTTTGAGTCTACCGGTTTTATCTCCTTTTCTGTAGTCTATAGCCATATTTACATAGATTCTATTTGAGTCTTCTTTCATCACCTCAAGGCCCTTTTTGACTATGTCAAGTAGTGGCTCTATGTCGTTGCTTTCTATCATAGTAGCCATTGGTGTGATAACGTATTCTAAACCAGACTCATGAATTATCTTGGATACTTTAGAAACATATTGACTCAATGACTCGCCTTTATCTACTGGAAACATGCTTATAGATAGTATATAACTCATCGCTTGCCTCCTTTTATATGTGCTTTTAAAATTTAAAGCGTATTATCTTAAAAGCCATGACGAAGAGCATTTATACCATGTAATCTTTAAAATCAAAATAAAAAAACCTTACAAGTTCATTTAGGTCTTTTTGCATAGGGTATAAAAGCCTTTTTAACTTCTCGTGCATATCAAATATAGTATCTTGGTTGTTGTTGGCTTTTACCCATCTTGGTAATACGACGTAAACATAGTAAAAAGCTATTTCTATATCGGTAAAGGTTTCCATTAAATCCTTTACTAAAGTTCTACAAAATTCAAACAAATCCACGCTTTGACAAGCCTCCAACAGATTTGGTATAGCATAAGCTACGTAGTTTATGAGAAGGTTCTCGGAAGTGTAGATATCTTTTTTTATTTTTTTAGAGGCGTAAAAAAACATCTTATTTTCTTTGAGTCTTTCTTTTACCTGTTCTGACTTGGCTATCTCTATAAAATCTACTATATAACCATCCAAGATTTGGACATATAGCGTGACATCGTTTAAAGATGTTGAAAGTTTAAGAATGCTTGATAACGCTATAAATACCGCTTGCAACAACGCTTCATCTTGCTCGTATCTTTGTTTTAAGTTGGTAAAAAGCGTCTCAAAATAATTTTTAGCCTCTTCTGAATACTCTTTGTAGTTGTTTATATGAAATAGCACATAGTAGGGTGCAACGTGCTTTATGAAAGTTTTCACAGTTTCTTTATCGTTTGTTTTGTAGATGTCTATAAAGGTGTTTAGATCTCTTATGGTCTCCATAGCAAAAGCTTCTATATCGTTCTTGTGTTTGATGTATATTTCTACATAAACCCCAAAGACGTTTTCTAAAAACAATAAAATCTCTTGGTTTACTATGCTCCTGTAAAATTCTATTATATTTGCAAACTTTGCAAGGTCGTTCTGGACGTTTAGTCTTTGGATATTATCTATCATCAAAGGTATTAGAAATCTTATTATTACAGAAGGAAGGCTGTTGTCTATGACATCTTGTCTGTCGATGGCCTCCAAGATTTTCTCAAAGTTGCCTTTTGTCTTTGCTTTTGACATTACGGATTCAAGCAATTTTAATATATGCTTTTTGTTTCTTTCGGCTTCTTTTACATCAGGGTCTAAGGATTTTAGTGTGTTTGGCTCTGCTTTTAAAAGCTTAACAAACACTACATAGGCGTGCATAAGAAACTCGTATAGATTTTTCATGCCGTTTTTGGTTTTTCCCCATTCCAAGAACGTAACATAGAAGAAGTCTACATCTTCTTTATCATTTTTACTAAATCCAATTTGTTTTATAAAGTTGATTGTTAGTTTATAAGCGTATTCTTGTTTTGACTCTACTTTAAAGAGTTTTTTTATAAAGTTGATTAGCCAGTTCATAGATATATCATATCAAATTGGCAATGTCATCTTCAAATCTCTTTAAAATAGCCTCTTTTGAGAACTTGCTTTTGTAAATGTAATAAGAGTATTCTTGGGCTTTTGATAATGTATCTTTGTTTTTAAAATAAAGAACGTTTTTTCTCAAGGCCTCTATATCTGTTGGATTTACCAAAAATCCATTCTTGCCCTCTTCTATAGCCTCTTTTATACCGCCTACGTAAGAACCAATTAAAGCACAGCCGTTTGCTAACGCCTCTATTGCCACCCTTGATATAGCTTCATCATACTTTGATAAGACAAGTACTATATCAGCATCTTGGTAGTATGGATACGTATTGTTTTGAAATCCTGCAAAACTTATTCTTAAGTTGTTTTCTTTGGCAAATGCTTTAGCACCTATAAGGGCGTCTCCATCTCCTACTACCGTAAACTCAAACTCTTTGTAAGGTTTTAACTCTTTTGCAAGGTATAGAAATTCCCATATGCCTTTTGATTCGGTTACTTTGCCTACAAAAAGAAGCTTTATGGTGTTTTTTAGAGGTTTTTCTACTTTGCCTTCATCTACAAGGTTATAAAGGACTTTTACTTTATCTTTTTTTACACCTTTTGATATGAGCTCGTCTTTTAGCTTTTGGCTTACAGCATATACAATATCCATCTTTGATAGTATAAACTTTGCTACAAAAGGATTTTTGAGATTTTCCATATGTCTAAAAGCGATTACTTTTTTCCTTAAAAGCTTTGAAACCAAAAGTGCTATCTCGTATTCTTTGGCGTTGTTTGCCACTACGATGTCTTGGTTTTGGGCTTTTAGAAAACTATATATATCTTTAAAGGCTTTTATATCAAAAGAATAGTTGGTAGTGGTATAGCATTTTTTAAAACCTTCTGTATGTTTATCCACAAAATTTTCTTTTGAAAGACATAGAGTAATATCAAAACCACGTTCTTTTAGGGCTTTTGCAAAGGTGATACTGTGAAGTTCTATACCACCAAAGTTTGGATTTTTGTTGGTGGCAAGCCATAAAATCTTTTTCATTTTGAGAACTTATCATACTTAAAAAAATCCTTCAAAAACCTTTCTATTTTGTCTATGGTTCTTTTTAACTCTTCCCTTGAAAGAGGATGAGGCTCTTCCACTAACCATGTTTCTCGCCTTTTGTGGGATATGATGTAGGGGCAGGTTTTATCAAGCTTGTCACATATTACAACCAATACATCTAAATCTTCGTAAGGTATATCTTCCAACGCATTGTTTTTAACGTTGGCTACGTTTAATCCTTTTTCTTTCAAAAGCTCCAAAGTGACCGGCGCTATCTCTTTATCTGGTTCTAAGCTTGCCGAATAAACCTCTGCTTTTAAACCCAAATCTTTTAATAGTTTTATAGCCAACGCTTCCGCTATCAAATTTCTATTTGAGTGTTTGTCGCATACAAAACCTATTTTCATACTTATATTATAACGTTTTTAGGCTTTTAAAAGCTTAGACATAGCTATTTCATCGCAAGAAGGAAACTTGGAACAATTTATGCACTCTCCCCATATTTTGTGGGGCAAAGTCTCTTTCTGTATGAGTTTAAATCCCATCTTTTTAAAGAAATCCACTTGGTAAGTAAGGACAAAAACCGTTTTTATGTCATAATACGCTGCCTCTTCTAAGCATCTTTCCACAAGGGCTTTTCCTATGCCCTTTTTGACGTAATTTTTTTCCACCGCCAGAGATTTTATCTCAGCCAAATCTTCCCATATTATATGAAGAGCGCAAACACCTATCACCTTTTCATTGTCCGTTGCTACAAAAAAATCTCTGATATTTTCATATATTGAGCTAAGAGACCTTGGCAGCAATACACCATCTTTGGCATACTCATTTATAAGCTCATGTATAAATGGGGCATCTTTTATTTTTGCTTTTCTAATGTCCACTCCAGGTACTCCTTTAAGACGGTGGCGTTGTTTTGAGGGTCTTTTGAAGCGTATAAAAGCGTTATAGTGTTTTGTTTGATTAAATCTAAAAGTTCTTTTATATCTTTTTTTTGAAGTTCTTCTATGTATTTTTTCTTAAAAGCCTCAAAATCTTTCGTCTCATGGTAAAACTTTCTAAGCTCATCTGAAGGAGCTATGTCTTTTAGCCATAAATCGATCTTGTCTTTTTTTACACCCCTTGGCCAGAGTCTATCTACCAATATTCTTAAACCATCAGCATCTTCCTTTGGCTCATATACTCTTTTTGTTTTAATCATCTAAATATCTCTTGGAAGAATAAAAGCATGTGGTTCCAGGAGCGCTTATCGGCAAGTTCGTTGTAGGCACTACCCTTTGATTTATCGCTTCCAGCCGCTTTTTCTGTAAAAGAGTGCACCGCATCGCTATACATTATAATTTGGTAGTCTGCTTTTCTTTCGTTCATTTCCTTTATGAAATCTTCCACTTGAGATATAGGTACAAAAGGGTCGTCTACTCCATGGCAAACCAAAATCTTAGCTTTTACAGGATTTCTGCTGATATCCAACGTAGAAAGCCCACCGTGGAAACTAACCACACCTTTTACATCTACTCCTTCCCTTGCAAGCTCTAAAACGGCGGTTCCACCAAAGCAATATCCAATAGCGCCTATATAACCCTCTTTTAAAAGCTCAAAACCCTTAAGGGCTTCCATAGCGTCTAAAAGTCTTTTTCTTAAAAGACGGTAGTTTTCTTTGTAAGAGGATGATAGCTTAGCTGCCTCTTCTCTGTTCTTTGGTCTTACGCCTTTTCCATAAACATCCACCGCTAGGGCTATATAACCTAAAGAAGCCAAGGCTCTACACTTTTCTTTTACAAAATCACCTACACCCATCCAGTTTGGAACTACCAATATACCTGGTCTTTTTATATCAGAGCTTTCTTCGTAGGCTATATACCCTTCACAGACTACATCTGAAGAATTGTATTTAAAATCTTTGGCTATCATATTATAAATATAGGGTTTAAGGAGTTGGGTAGCAAGCGTTTAGACAGTTTGTCTCACAGCTTTGGGTAAGCCCTTGGCATTGTTCTTTGCAATAGTCTTTGCAAGATATAGCTTGAGGTGGTTTTTCAGAGCTTTGTGAGGCGCTTGTGCTTTGGTGGGTTTTAGTTTGATGGGAGCATCCAACCAAGATAAGACTAAAAATACCTAACATAGTAAACTTTTTTCTCATAGTTAAATATGATAGCATGAAAATCTTTAAGAAGATGCTTTTTTACATACCAAGATACCGCCTTCGTGACCTACTACTATGAGTTTATCTCCTTTTTTAACATCCTCTAAGACTTTGGCGTGCCATTCTGTTACGCCTAATATAGGAGCTGGTGAGACAACTTCTATCATAGTTTTTGCTTTAGCGTCTTCTTTTGCATAAACTTCTTTGCCAAGTATGGCGTTTTCTGGCTGAGAGGATTTTGGTGTTTTTACGCTTATCCACTCTTTTGAGATTCTACGAAGAAGCAATATATTTATAACACTAACCATAAAAAATGTGATAAGCTGGGTTATAAGCATATTTTCATAGGGAATTTTTGTAAAATATTCCACTAAAAGCCCAAAAACTCCGGTTACGATGGCACTAAGCCCTATTGGGAAAAAAATCATAGCTGGATGGAATAGCTCTGCAATGGAAATGATGATGCCGATGCTTATCCAGACAATTGGACTCATTTTTCTACAAGACCTTTAATAGCCTCTATTATGCTGTTTGGAAATATTATAACCTTTGAGCTATTTGAAGAAGATAACTCTTTGATAGCTTCTATATAACGCTCGCCTAGTTGCAAAAGGCCAGCCGTTTCCCCTGACTCTTGAAGAGCCTTTCCTATCATAGTTATGACATCAGCTTGAGCTTGTCCCACTCTTTTTATAGCTTCTGCTCTGTTGGTTTGAGCTATTAGATAGCCCTCTGATTCTAAACGTTGTTTTTCTCTGTTTGCTTCTGATTGAAGTATTATAGCCCTTTTTTCTCTGTCAGCTTGAATTTGTTTTTCCATAGCTTTTACTATAGTTTCTGGTGGTAGTATGTCTTTTATTTCAACCCTTGTTATTACTATGCCCCATTCACTTTCTATGCCTGATAAGTTGTTTCTTAGTTTTCCATTTATCTCGTCCCTGTTTGATAAAGCGTGCTCTAACTCCATTGAGCCTATTATGGCTCTTAAATTGGTTTTAGCAAGTTGTATCAAAGATGCGTCTATGTTTGTAATGTTGTAAGTAGCGTTGTAGCTGTCCACAACTCTATAGAAAAATACAGCATCTATCTGGACTATAGCGTTGTCTTTTGTTATGACGGCTTGGGATGGTACATCTAAGAATTGCTCTCTCACGTTTACCTTGTTTCTTATAAAATCTATAAAAGGGGCTATGAAAGCAAGACCAGGTTTTAATGTTCTATGGTATCTGCCAAGCCTTTCTATAATCCATTCTTCCCCTTGCGGTACCGCTCTTACAGAAAATCTTACAAGCACCAAAACGATTATTAGTATAATTAATGCTATTATCATCCAATTACCCTCCTTTAATTAAGATAAGGTTTAGATAGAAAAAGTCAATTGTTGTTTTTATTGTTAGGTATCTTGATGCTCTACTTCGTATTGCAACTCTAAAAATGTTTTTCTTATCTCCTCTGGCAAATCCTCTTTGTACTTTGCTTTATAATACTCTTCATAAAAGTCTATTAGCCTATCTTTTATGGTGTGAAGGTCTACTTCTAAATTGGGTTTTTCATAGGTGCTTTTTCTAATGTCTATGACTTTGTTGACGATTGGCTCTGATTTTAGCATATTTTCTAAGTTTTTTGTATTATCAATGCTATCTTCTATTATAATGCGGACATATCCTTTAACATCCTCTATCTCTTTTATATTAAAATTGCTGGCGTTTACTGTAAGGGTCTTAAGCTGGTTTTTTAAATCTAGTTTTACTTTTTCTACTTTTGCCACAGAGTTTTCTTCCAATACAACGAAGTTAAAATACTTTTCTTGACCTTCTTCGTTAAAATCTATCTGATAACAAGAGCCCGTATAATAAGCTTCTACGGATGTGTTTATTTTTTGATATCTGTGGATATGTCCAAGAGCTACATAATCTAGTTCTTTAAGGCTTAGTATGTTTTCTAAACTGATAGCGTAAAAATCGCTTATCGTTGCTTCTCTTTCTGATTTTGTTGCTATTGCTCCTTTTGCCATCATATGAGAAACCATTATGTTGAATTTGTTTTTTGGGGCTTTTGAGATAATAGTGTTTATGAAATTTTGTACTTTATGTGCGTAATCCGAAGTTGCACTTTCTTCCCATACTTTTACTATAATTTTGGGAGAGATGTATGGTACACATATTATGTTTGCGTCTTTTATAGTTATTGTATAATCCGTAGAGGAAGGTTTTATAAAAAGATGCATGTTTGCATATTTTGCAAGGGTTTTATATCCTTCGAAGAATGCGTGGCTATCGTGATTTCCTGTAATAGCTACTATAGGTATGTTTAAGGCGTTTAACTCTCTTACCATAAAATCAAATATTATTTTTATGGCTTCTGTATCTGGATTGTATTGGTCAAATATATCTCCTGCCAATAAGATAAAATCTAAAGGCTCCTTTTTGGCAAAGTCTATAATCTGAGATATAGCATACTCTGCATCGTCGTTACGTAATTTGTGTTTAAGATGTTTGCCGGCATGTATATCCCCAACATGTATAAATTTAATCATCTTAGCCCTCTTATCTTGGCGGTGTTTTTGTACCTTTCTACTTTTGATACATCTTCTTTTTGCTCTTCCATAACCTTTATCTTTTCTAAAAGGTGTTTGTCTACTATAGCTATAGCTTCATCTATATCATCTGTGAGATGTATAAGGGATAAATCCTCTTCATCTATTGTGCCATGTTTTATGAAGGTATTTTTATAAAAATCCACAAGACCTTCCCAAAACTCTTTACCAAAAAGAATAAGCGGAAACTTTGGGCTTTTCTTTGTTTGTATCAGGGTTAGAGCTTCAGAGAGTTCGTCCATAGTACCAAAACCGCCTGGAAACACCAAGTAAGCGATGGAATATCTTATAAGCATAACTTTTCTTACAAAAAAATACTCAAAGCTCATAGATAAGGTTTGATAAGGGTTTGGTTTTTGCTCTTTTGGAAGCTTTATGTTTAAACCAACGGATATAACACCTGCGTCTCTTGCTCCCCTGTTGGCTGCTTCCATGATACCAGGACCGCCACCGGTGATGACGTTATAACCGCCTTTTCCAAACTCATAGCTAAGTTGATATGCTTTTTTGTAGTAGAAGTTATTTTCATCAAACCTTGCGCTTCCAAAAAATGTCACCGCTGGGCTTACATGAGAAAGTGTATCAAAACCGCTTACAAACTCGCTTAGTATTTTGAAGATACGCCACGTATCGCCTTCTTTTAACCTTAACTCTTCAAGTATGTTGTTGTTTTCCATTGTTTTTTAAGCTTTTAATATTATCCAAAAGGCATTATTAAAGAAGCGTAGTAAAAACCTTCTTCCTCTAAGTTTCCGCAAGATACCAATATGCCGTTCATAGGATCATCGGTGGATACATTTATGTAATCAGAAGGAGCATAATCCACAGCTTCTTTGAGATATCTGGCGTTTAAGTCTACGCTGAAGGCATCCCCTACGTAATCTATATCTATCTCGTCCCTTCCCTCTGTAAATTCTCTATCGGATGTTTCTCCTATCAGAATATTGTCAGAAAACGTCAACTTTATGGGTATTACGCTACCTTCACCGCTAAAAGAAAGTCTTTTGATTAAGTCTCTAAGCTCTTTTCTTTGAATTTTTGCATTTATAGGTCTTTCTATGTGCTCTATATACATTTTATAATCTGGAAATTCTCCTTCTAAAAGCCTACTAAACAAAGTCCATCCGGTAATTTTATCTTCGAAGATAAGGAAAGAGCTTCCAGGCTTATAATAAACGTTTACAAAAGAGGCTTTGTTTACTATGGTTTTAAGGATTTTTACGGTTTTTTTAGGTATTGTAAAAGATACGTTGTTTATGGTAAGTTCTTGGCTTGTTTCGTCTTGAGGATATTGCTTCTTGAATACAGTAAGCCTGTTGCCATCAGTGGCGGCGAACTCTATTAAAGGTCTTCCGTTTTGGTTGTCAAATATGACGTTAACGCCTGTGAGAGTCGGGTTTGCTGTATCTTCTTTTGCTACTGCGTAGTCAGTCCTTTCTAGCCCTTCTAATAGTAAAGAGCCTAATATTGTGTTTGATATCATGTCTTCTTCTATCTCTGGAAAAGCCGGAAACTCGGAAGCCTCTGCTAATGTGAGTTTAAACTTGCTTCTTCCACTTTGTATCTGGATGTAGCGACTTTTGCTTACGTCATCTTCTACGAGCGTTATTGTGAAAGTAGCGGATGAAAGACTTTTTATTATATCGCTTAACTTTTTAGAATTTATACAAAGCACACAGCTAACGTCTGATTGTTCTGCTTTGCCTTCTATTTTTATATAGTTTTCTAAATCTGTGGCTTTTACAAAATAGCGAGAGTTTTCTATCTCTATAAGAAAATTAGATAATATAGGTAATATGGATTTTGACTCTGTAGTATTTTTAGCTTTTGATATTATATCATCAAACTCTTTCTTGTCAAAAGTGACGCTACACTGGTTTTTGTTGATATCCATACATCTATTATAGCATAATTTAATTTTTTTACAAAAAATATTCTGGTATAATATAATCTTATGAGATGGAGGCCTTTATGTTAAAAGTTGATATAGTGACGCCAAAAGGTATAGTTTATACTGAAGAAGTAGAGTCTGTCAATATACCAGCTTACGATGGTGAAATGGGAGTGCTGGAAAATCATATGCTTCTTCTAACTCAAGTAAAACCTGGATTAGTTTATTTTAACAAAGATGATAAAAATGGTATAGCTATAGGACATGGATTTGCAGATATAACACCGGATAAGGTTATAATCTTAACCGAAGAAGCAATACCAGTAGGAAATATAGACTTAGAAGAATACAAAAAAATGTTTGATGAAGCCACAAAAAAGTTAGCCGATGCCAAGACTGCAGAAGAGATATCGGAGTGGCAGAAAAAAAGAGAGTTGGCAGAAACTTTTATAAATATAGCAAAGCATTTTAGCCCAAAAATAAAAGCCTGACAAGGAGTAAAAGGTGAGATTACCAGAAAGGTTGATAGATAGAATTATAAATAAGTTGGTATCAGAGCTTTTAACGAAAAAGTATATTGAAGTAGAAGATGTGGACATGTTTAAGAAACAACTTTTAGCGATATTCAAAGAAGCTGACGAAGAAGAAAGAAATCTTGATGAAAAAGCAAAGGAGATATTAAAAGAACAACTATCATACATAGAAAAAGAAAATATAGACTATAGAACCGCTTATAGAACTATAAGGACAAAGTTGGCGGAGGAAATGAAAATAGAAACAAAACCAAGGGAGCGCATGAATCAAATTACCAATAGAATAAGGGACCTCATAAAAAACGACCCAAATATAGAAATTTTTGAAGATATACCGCAAATAAGAAAGGTTGTATCTTCTATTCTAATAGAAGCTGCTAAAGAGGAAGAAGAAATAGAAAAAGAAGTTCGTATGCGTATAAAAAGCTATTCAAAGAAGATTGTGGAGGGTACCTCTGAGTGGAACATCCTTTATAAGAGAATTTATCAGGATACCTTGAAACAAAGGGGTCTTGCCTAATTATAAAAAAAATTAATTTTTTTTTAATAAAATCTTAATACTAAAAACATAAAATAAAGATTAAAATAATAAAATAAACTTGTTAGGAGGTATTTTTCATGGCTGTAAAAGCTGACAGAACATTGGATGCATCTGGTCTTAACTGTCCACTACCAGTACTTAAAACAAAAAAGGAAATGGCAGAAATGTCATCTGGTCAAATTTTAGAACTCATCACCACAGACCCAGGCGCAAAAGCTGATATACCAGCGTATTGCAAGAGAACTGGCGATGAACTCTTGGAAACTGTAGAAGAAGGTGGAAAAATTATATTTTACCTTAAGAAGAAATAAGGAGTTTAAAAAATGGAAAGAGTAGCCATAATAGCCACAAAAGGCACATTAGATATGGCATATCCACCGCTTATACTAGCATCTGTGGCGGCTTCTATGGGATTAGAAACAGCTATATTCTTTACATTTTACGGTCTTAACATCATCCACAAAGAAAAGATGAATCAATTGAAACTAGCACCAGTAGGAAATCCTGCTATGCCTATGGCTTTCCCGCCATCTATGGAACAAAAATTTCCTTTTCTTAAAAGCGTATCAAACTTTATACCAGGACCTCCACAACTTATGGGTGTAATACCCGGGATGACGGATTTGATGACAGAGATGATGAAAAAATCTATAAAAGAACATGGAGTAGCCTCTATACCAGAGTTGTTGCAGCTATGTAAAGAAGCTGATGTGAAGATGATACCATGCCAAATGACTATGGACCTTTTTGGTTACAAATATGAAGAATTAATAGATGGTTTGGAGCCACCGGGCGGCGCTATGACGTTGTATGATTTTATATTAGAAGCTGATAAGCCAATCACTCTTTTTATATAAGGGTTTGAAATGAAGAATGCTAATCCTTATATTATGTGCATAAAGCTTATAAGATTTTTATTATATTCTTATAAGCAAATCTTAATTGATTTTTTTGATTTTAAGATTAAACTTATTAAAGGAGATATTTATGGCGGTACCTAATGGATTTGAAAAGATTATATTTTATATTTTGACTGTGCCATTTTTTGAAAGAGCTGATGCTGTAACTGGCGAGCTTATAAATCCTCAAGCCGGTGCTCCTTTCTTTTTGGCAACAGCAGCAACTACGATGGATTTTGAAGTGGAGATGGTGATTACATCAGAAGCAGGCTTCTTGCTCATGAAGGATAACGCTAAGAAAGTTAAGGTAAGGCCTGGTGTAGAACAAACGGTATACGACTTTATAAAAATGGCAAAAGATGCTGGGGTGAAGGTATATCTTTGCGTACCATCTTTAGATTTGACAGAAGAGTATAAAAGAGAAGACGTAAATACAGAGCTTTGCGACGGTATAATAGGTGGTGCTGCATTCTTGGACAAAGTAATGAGTGGCGAGTACGCCGTTATAACCCTTTAAGGAGGTATTTGTTATGGATGGACACGCTTATGGATACAATCTTCCCATATCACAGAAGACAAAAGATGTGCCATGGGAAGAGAAGGTTAGAATTGTAGAGGAAGTCAAGTCTGACTTTCGCTATCATGAGTATATTTTTGGGTGTTTGAACTGCGGTGTGTGCACGGCATCGTGCCCATCTAATAGATTTTTTGATTATTCACCGAGAGAGATAGTCCAAAGATTTCTAGAAGATGATGTGGAAGTGCTTTACGATATGATGCACGAGTACATATGGGCTTGTTCTCAATGCTTTACCTGTTGGATAAGATGCCCGTTTGTAAACAACCCAGGTGGTCTTGTGGCTATAATGAGAGAAGTAGCTGTTAGAAACGCTTTTGATGCAACTAAAGATCTTCTCAAACCATACGGTCGTGTGCTTTTGAAAGTCATGACCACTGGTAACCAGCTCTCAGCGGACATGCTTCAGCCAGACTTCTTCCCAGACTGGGGACCAAAGATGGCTGATAACATGGAAAACCTCCGTGCAAAGCGTATGGCTATACCGTTTGATGTGGGTAAATCTGTTAAAACTGCTTGGGAAGTATCTCTTCAAACTGCTATAGAGCTTTACAGCATATGGAGAGAAACCGGCATATTTGATATGCTTGAGAAGATAGACCCCAACCTCTACAACGTTATTATGGATATGGTAGAAGAAAACGAAGAGCGTTGGGAAGATATGCAGGAAGAATAATGTTTATGCAATTTTTGGCGTTGTGCCAAAAAAATTTTTTAGGAGGTTAGTACGATGAGTTTACTTAGATATGACAAGACCAAATTTCCAATTCAAAATAACCACGCTCACTACGATGAGATTTTTGAGCGCATGGAAGAATTGGAAGCAAAAGGAGAAATCCTTATATATAGAATTACAGAAGAAAATAAACCCGTAGAGGTTTATACAAGAACTGGTCGTATAAAGACTGTACCTACCAATAAGCTATGGCACCATAAATCTTGTGGGCAATGTGGCAACATCCCTGGATACCCAGCTTCTATATTCTGGTTTATGAACAAGTTTGGATACGATTATCTTAATGAGCCACACCAAACTTCTTGTACTGCATGGAACTATCACGGTTCTGGTACATCAAATCCAGTGGCTTTGGCAGCTGTGTGGCTAAGAAACATGCACCAGGCTTGGAAAACTGGCTATTATCCTTTAATCCACTGCGGTACATCTTTTGGCTCTTATAAAGAAACCAGGGAACAGCTTATAATGAACAAAGAGTTAAGAGATGCTGTAAGACCTATACTTAAAAAACTTGGTAGATTAGGACCAAACGGAGAGTTGGTAATTCCTCAAGAAGTGGTGCACTATTCAGAGTGGGTGCACGCCAATAGACACAAAATTAAAGAACTATATGAAAAAGAAGGCAAACCAAAGGGTATAGATGTATCAAACGTAAGGGTTGCTATACACAACGCTTGTCACGTTTGGAAAATGATAGCTGACGATTATGTGTATGATCCAGAAATATACGGAGGTCAAAGGCCAGCTGCTTCAACAGCTGTAGTAAAAGAGCTCGGCGCTATTATAGCAGATTACTATACATGGTATGATTGTTGCGGTTTTGGATTTAGACATATATTGACAGAGAGAGAGTTTACGAGGTCTTTTGCTATAAATAGAAAACTGAAGGTAATATATGAGGACGCTAAGGCAGACCTTATAGTAACTCATGATACTGGTTGTACTACAACTTTTGAAAAGAATCAATGGATAGGTAAAGCCCACGACATGTACTATCCTGTAGCGGTAATGTCAGATGTTATGTTCGCAGCTTTAGCTTGCGGTGCTCACCCATACAAGATAGTCCAATTGTATTGGAACTGCTCAAGCTATGAACCTCTCTTGGAAAAGATGGGTATAACCAACTGGAAAGAGCTAAGAAAAGAATGGGAAGATACTGTGAAATATATAAACGAGCTAGACAAAGCAGGAAAATATGATGAGCTTCAAGAATTCTTCAAAACCTACGACCTATACGAGCCATATAGCAGAACATCAGATGGTAAGCCAAGAGCTAGTGCAACGGCAGATAAAGTATTGTTTAGATCTTAATAAACCTTTAGGAGGTTGTATATGTCTAAGAATGTATTGGTAATAGGTGGCGGGCCAGCCGGTATATCCGCAGCTAAAGCTCTTGGTAGATTGGGTGTACCTACCATTTTAGTAGAAAAGGAACAAAAGCTAGGTGGTAGGCCGATATTGGAAGATTATCACACCCTTATTCCAAGAAAGCTTAAGCCATCTCAAGTGTTAGGACCTGTGATTGATGAGGTAACCAAAAACTCAAACGTAAAGGTGAAGCTTGGCACAGAAGTAGCGGCTTGTGAAGGTACTCCTGGTAATTATAAGGTGAAGTTGTCAAATGGCGAAACTGTAGACGCCGGTGCTATAATAGTAGCCACTGGTTTCCAACATTTTAATCCTAGGAGAAAGGGCGAATTAGGCTACGGGCTTTTCCCTGATGTAATAACGAACCTTGAGCTAGAGCAAATGTTTTCTCGCCAAGGAAAGCTCTATAGACCATCAAACGGTCAGTTGCCAAAACGTGTAGCTTTTGTATTTTGTGTAGGTTCTAGAGATAGGCAGCTTGGAGTAACAAATGTACACTGCTGTAGATATGGATGTGCTTTGTCAGGCTTACAAGGCACAGAGATAAGAGAGCACTATCCAGATGTAGATGTATTTTGCTATTACATGGACGTTAGAACTTACGGTACTTGGGAATATCCATTCTATTGGGCTCCTCAAGAAAAAGCCGGTGTTAGATACGTAAGGGGTAGGATAGCTGAAATTACGTTTAGACCATCTGATGGAAGGCTTGTGGTAAAACACGAAGATACCATAGTGCAAAGACCTTCTGAAGTGCCAATGGACTTGGTTGTTTTGGTACTTGGCATGGAGCCATCAGAAGGCACTAAAAAAGTTGCTAAAATACTAGGCTTAAACCAAGATCAGGACAATAAGTTTTTGATACCTTCAGACAACTCTGGTTCTAACATAATCTCTAACAAAGAAGGCATATTTATAGCAGGTGCTTGTAAGGGTCCTATAGATATAGAGTCCTCCATGTCTGAAGGTGAAGCGGCTGCAGCAGAAGCAATAGCTTTTGTAGGAGCTAAGGTGAGTGTATAATGAGCAATCTTAAACCAAACGAGGGGTTTAAAGCGGCCCCTCTTGATGATTTTTTAGTTAGAGATTACCTTATCAAGATATTGGGCGATGGTGAAGAGTTGGCCCAAGAGTTTTATTCAAGGGTGTTAGAAAAGTCCAACCTCTTTAAAGAAGCATTTTCAAAAGATAGATTGGCTTCTTTAGATAAAGATACGCTTTTAGATATATTCTATAGGATGTATCCGGCGCGCAGATTTAGAAATAAAATAGTGGAAGAAACCGGCATAAACAACCTAAAAAAAGCTATTAGTGATTTGTTATACGCTAAAGCCGACTCTTGGGAGCAAAGAGTGAACAACTTTACCAGCGTTATAAGAGGTGTAAGCAAGAAAAATGCTAAAGATATTGCTGCCGAAATCTTACACTTTACATTTCCAGAGGACTATATACTGTTTACATCTTGGATATGGGACCCAGAGTCTGAAAGTGGGGCTATAGTGTTTTTAAAAGAAGAAGCTCCCGTCAATGGTCATGGTAGAGAAATGTATGGTTCTACGTATGAAGAGTTTTACCAGACATATGTGCAAGTTTATGAAAAGCTTCTAGAATTTGGTATAAGAGTGAGAGGTTTCTTGTTTGTGGATATATTCCTAGCTATGATTTATGGTACTTATGTGGATTATATGACATTATCTACGATGCACAGCGCTAAAGGTTTTTTCCCACCGGCAGATTTTATAGCGAAACGTCTGCTTGGTGTTTTAAGAGATGATGAAGTAACTTTTACCTATTAATAGGAGGTTGTTATGGCTATTCATGAACGTGGCCTTGTAGAGCAAGAGCGTATAATAAAGAAGGACAGGATAGTAATAGACGGTGTAGATGCCTCTGGGGATTGGAACCTTATCATATTGCCTAGGGTTATAAACGATTATGATCTTGATTTTGCTAAAGATATAATAAATCATCCTCAAGGTAAAACCATAAACCAATGTTATCAGTGCTCTTACTGTACGGCTAGCTGTCCTGTACACAACTATTGGGACGAGAAGTACAATCCAAGACATTTTATATATCTGGCTAGATTAGGCATGCTGGACGAGCTTCAAAAAAGAGCGGATGTGATATGGAGATGTGTATCTTGCCACAAGTGCACACATAGATGCCCAAAAGGTGTGTTGGTGGAAGAAGTCCTAAAAGTTATAGTAAACCAGATGTCTAAAAAGGGTCTTATAGAAGAATACCCATCTAAGAAGTTTGATAAGTTCTTTACCGAAAGCGTTATAGAGTACGGCCGTATTGAAGATGGTGAGCTATTGTTTGGATGGATGGAAAAGCAAGGCTATAGTGTAATGAAAGATCCTATACTCAAAAAGCCTATACCTTTTGCAGGTGGTTTGCCAGATTGGTTGAAAAGCTTGGCGATTAAGCCATTAAAAGGTATGAATATAGACTTTTTGATACTAAACGCAAAACATATGCTTATACATCCGAGAACTCAAAACTGGAACAGATTTAAGCAGGTTTTGGAAAGAGTGATAAGAGAAGAAGGCATCATGACTCACTAAAGGAGGTTTTACATGGGTGTTATTGGTAAGAATGTAGCTTATTATCCTGGGTGCTCTTTGGAAGGTGCAGCTAGAGCTTACGATGTATCCTTGAGACTAGTGGCTAAAGATTTAGGTTTGGAACTTGATTATTTGAAAGATTATAACTGTTGCGGTGCTATGGAATCTAAGAATGTAACTTTCTGGGGTACCATATTAATGAATGCTAGAAATATGTCCTTGGCAAGAAAGCAAGGGCACGAGGTAATTGTGGCTCCTTGTAATGGTTGTTCGTTTTCTTTGCAAAGAGCATGGTACTTTTTAACCACTGATAACTCGGTATTTACAAAAACAAATGCCCTTTTGAGAGAAGGCGGTGTGGATCCGCTGGATGTGGTGCCAGAGACCTATCACGCATTAGAGTGGTTATATGAGGAAGCTGGACCAGAGAAGATAAAGGAAAAGACTAAAAAACCTTTAAAAGGTTTAAAAGTGGCAAATTATTACGGATGTCTTTATACAAGACCGCACTTTTATGCTAGAACTTATTCTCATGCTGGCGGTCAGGACTTAGATAAAGATAGGCCAATGAGAAGAGCTACAGCCGATGACGACGAACATCCATTTTTCCAAAACAAGCTTTTAGAAGCAGCCGGGGCTACTAGCGTAGAATTTGAGCCTATGCATACCCAATGTTGTGGTGGTCCTCACTCGTTGTCGGACGAGTCGGTGTCTGAAAAGTTTGTTATGATGATACTGCAAAGCGCCAAAAGAAATGGTGCAGATGTTATAGCTACCGAATGTCCATTGTGTCATGCCTCTCTAGAAATGTATAGACATAGACTTATGCTTAAAGGAGTACCAGATGTTGATGTTCCAGCCGTATACTTTACGCAGCTTTTAGGTATAGCTTTAGGAAGAAGCGCTTCCGAAGTAAAGCTAAAGGACAATCTATCAGATCCATTACCAGTGCTAAAGAGATACGGTTTGGTATAAAATAAATAGCCCCCTTTTATGGGGGCATATATTCTAGAGGTGGACAATATGGATTTACATGGTAATGTAGACGAGAATATAGTTGATCATAACGGTTGTTTGATACCAAAAGATTTGTATTACGACATAGAAAATCAAGTGTGGATTAGATTGGAGCCAGATGGCAATGTTACTTATGGTCTGACGGATGTTGGGCAAACTAGATCAGGCAAACTTTTACATATACGTATAAAAGATGTAGGTAAGAAAATACCCAAAGGTAAACCAGTAGCTTCTTTGGAAAGTGGTAAGTGGGCAGGTCCTATTCCATGTATAGTTGAAGGTGAAGTGGTGAAAAGAAATGAAGAACTATTGGAGCAAGCTGATATAATAAACTACGATCCATATGGTAGAGGTTGGATAGTAACTTTAAAACCTGTAAATTTAGAAAGAGATTTGAAAGATTTAGTTACGGGTGAAGAAGCCGTTAGGAAAATGAAAGAGTATATTGATAGAGAAGATATTATTTGTATGAGGTGTACGTAGTATGGCAGCTTCTGACAAACATGTTATACTTTTAGTTTCCCAGTGGTGTGCTACATGTCCAGATGCAGATGCCCTTTATCAAAAGCTACAAGCTGAGTTAGGTTTTAAATATGAGGTGTTAGATGTTGCGCAACCAGAGGGTAGGGCTTGGGCTAAAAAATTGATAGTTAGAAGCGTCCCGTCCACTATCATAAATGGTAAATTGACTTTTGTAGGAGTGCCATCTGAAGAAGAAGTAAGGAAGGTGTTAAATTCATGATGGAAGCAGAAGGACAAAAGATATTGATACTTATGACAAGCGGTCCTAAAACCCCTCATAGATGTGCTACGCCGTTTTTTATAGGTGCTCTTATGGCTTCCAACGATGCTGAAGTAGAGATATTTTTTAATATGGATGGTACCAATTTGATAAGAAAAGGTATTCCAGAGTCTATATATCCAGGCGGAGAGTCCTGTGTGGCGGGTCAAAAACCAAAATCTGTATACGAATTTATGAAAGATGCCAAAGCTGCCGGTGTTAAGCTTTACTCTTGTAAGCAAGCTATAGATTCTTCAGGGCTAAAAGAGGATGAATTAATACCGCTTTTAGATGGTGTGGTACCGGCTGGTGAATTTGCTCAAAAATCTTTAGAGGCGGACAAGGTTTTAATTTTTTAAGGTTTTAAAATCTAAAAATTAATTTAGAAAAATTTAAATAGGAGGTTATAAATATGGCAGTAGTAAACGGGTGCAACATCCCAGAAGATTTACTTTACGACGTAGACGCAGAGGCCAACGCCTTCACATGGGCAAAAGATAACGGTGACGGTACCTTTACCGTAGGTCTCACCTCTGTAGCGGCAGCTATGGCCGGTAGACTTGTGGCTTATACACCTAAGAAGCCCGGAAAGGCTGTGGAAAGAAGAAAGTCTGTGGCTACCATCGAGAGCGGTAAGTGGGTTGGTCCTGTTCCATCACCTCTGAGTGGTGAAGTGGTGGAGATAAACGATGCTGTTAAGGCAAATCCAGCGTTAGCAAACGACGATCCTTATGGCGCTGGTTGGATAGCCAAGATAAAACCCACCAATCCATCTGAAGTATCTATGCTTTTAAAAGGTCCAGAAGCTGTAGAAAAGCTTGGTGCCATAGCTAAAGAAAAAGGCATTTCCTGCGGTTGATATAATCTACGCCCTACTCTTTTTGAGTAGGGTTTTTTAAATTTAAAAATTAATTGAGGTATTTTAATGAAGAAACTTGCTATTGTTTTGATGTCCGATGTAAATACAAGTGAGTTAAGAGTAGAAATGAGTATGAGATTCGCCTTGAGGGCATCAGAAGACCCAAGATTCGATGTAAGATTCTTCTTTTGGGCCGATGGTGTGAAAGTCCCAAGGCAAATAGAGAATATTCCCCATCTCAAAGAGTTGTTTTATAAGCTTTTAGAAAAAGGCATTACCACAATGGCATGTATCAACAACTCTACAAAGCTAGGAGAAAAAGAATACAACGAAGAAAAAGGTATAAACGTGTTGGCTATTGGGCCAGAACTTTTAGAGCTTATAGATCAAGGAGCTGAAATTGTTACATTTTGAGGTGAAGTTTATATGGTAGATATAGAGATAGATGAATCTTTTTTAGAAAAGCTTAAAACTGGTTTACAAACAAAGGAAGAGCATTTTGGCAAAAATATATTTTTTTATGGTCCAGGCTTTAAGCATTATGAAGTAGAGGATTTTAAGACCGTTTCTAAGCCGAGGTTTGTGGATATATCTATCACTGGAAAAAAATGCGAGCTCATGTGCGATCATTGTGCTTCTAAGATATTGCATCATATGATACCAGCCACTTCCCCTGAGGAGTTGATAAGGGTATGTGAAGAGCTTAAAGATGCTGGCGTTGGTGGTATATTGATATCTGGAGGCTCAAACAAGGATAACGTGGTAGAGCTATACGATTACAAAGATGCAATGATATATGCCAAAAAGGAGCTAGGTCTTATAGTAACATGCCACGTTGGATTGGTGGACGAGAGGTTGGCAAGAACATTGAAAGAGGCAGAAGTGGATGCCGTACTTCTAGACATAATAGGAGAGGATGAAACTATCCACAAGGTTTACAAACTTCCTCATAAAACTACAAAAGATTATGATGAGTCTATGAGGCTTTTAAAAGAACAAGGCCTTAGGATAGTGCCTCATATAATAATTGGCCTTCATTACGGCAAAATAATGGGAGAATTTAAAGCAGTAGACATGATAGCCAAATATGATCCAGATGCTTTGGTGCTTGTGGTGGTTATGCCTTATTACGGAAACGCTAGATACCAGCTTGTAAAACCACCTACCGCTGAAGAAGCTGCAGAGGTGATACTTTACGCCAGGCAAAAAATGCCAAAAAACCCTATAATAATAGGATGTGCAAGACCAGCAGGAGAGTATCGCTTGGCGTTTGACACTTACGCAATGTTGGCAGGAGCGAACGGTATAGCTTTTCCAGCTGAAGGGATAGTCTCTCAAAGCCTAGAATTTGGCATGAAACCGCACATATCCCCAAACTGCTGCTCTACTGTGATATTTGATATAAGGGATTTTGTTAATGGCTGAAGTACTAGAGGTTTTGGATATATCTAAAAGCCTGAAACTAATAAAACTAAGAAGTTTGTATCTTTCAAAAGCAAAACCAGGCCAGTTTTTTGTGATGCAGTATCAAGAAAAGCCCGAAAGAATACCTCTTTTTATAATGGACTCTAATCAAAATGAGAATACTATAACATTTTTATTACAAAAATCAGATGATATTTTAAATATAGAGATATTTGACAATATAAAAGTTGGTCAAAGGCTTTATTATGTGGAAGGACCTGCCGGTAAGCCCTTTCCTTTGTTAGAAAATAAAAATATACTTTTCGTAAGCATGAATTGGGGATTTGCTGGTATTTATAACATTGCAAAATATCTAAAATCAAAAAACAATATAGATCTTGCTTTTATAGATACTGATAGCGTAAACCTTGAAGTTTTAAAACCTTTTACAACCATATTTAACAACGTGTATGAATATAGTAGCATAGATACTTTTGGGCAAAACGGTAAACCTTATGATGTTATAGTAAGTGCAGGTTCTAATGAGTTAGCAAAAGAGTTAGTTAGCATTTATGAAGACAAAGAAGTTGTATGTGCCGTTATCACAAGGATGCTTTGTACAGTGGGGCTCTGTTTGGCTTGTAGGATACAATACGATGGCAAGATGAAGCTTCCCTGCGTAGAGGGTCCTTGGCTTGATGCCAGTAAGATAGATTTTGATGATTTAAATAGAAGGCACCTCATACTAAAAGATGTGCTGGTGCGCTCTAGGAAGAGTTGAGCTATGAAGAAGATAAGGTATTATGATAGAAACCAAGAAATTTTGATGCCAGTAGAAAAGCGTACAAAGACCTTTGAAGAGTACGCCCTTGGCTATACTATAAATTTAGCCATAGATGAAGCCAAGCGTTGTATTCTGTGTAAAGATGCTGAAAAAAGATGTATAAGGGGATGTCCTATAAATGTAGATATACCGGGGTTTATTTCAAAAATTGCTGAAGGAAATATATTAGAAGCTTACAAAATTATCATACAAACAGATATATTTCCATCCATATGTGGAAGGGTATGCCCTCAGGAAAGGCAATGCGAGGGTGCTTGTATATTGTACTTTGATACTGTAAGGAATAAAAGAAACAAAGGTTTGCCTGTAAACATAGGTGCCTTGGAGAAATTTGTAGGGGATTTTGTAAGGATATCTGGCATAGAACCACAGGTAGACGTAGAGGATAAGAAGGGGTATAAAGTAGCTATAGTTGGTTCTGGACCAGCGTCTTTGGGGTGTGCCTATGAACTAGCTAGAAAAGGTATAGATGTAGAAGTTTACGAAGCTCTCCCAAGGCTTGGCGGCGTGATGTTTTACGGTATACCCAATGCAAGACTTGACAAGTCTATATTGGAATATGAAATAAACAAGCTTAAAAAAATGGGCGTAAAATTTCATACAGGGGTAGTGATAGGCAGGAGCATATCTTTAAAAGAGTTAAAAGATAACTTTGATGCGGTCTTTATAGGCGTTGGTGCTGGTAGGGGAAATTTAGGTATAAAGGGAGATAATCTAATCAATGTATATTCTGCCATCGAATTTCTTATGAATATAGCCCTTGGATGTCCTATGGCCGATATAAAAAAAGTAGCCATAATAGGTGGTGGATTTACCGCTGTAGACTGTGCTATAAGTGCCATAAGGTTTGGTATAGAAACTCACGTTGTTTATAGAAGAACTCGAGAAACTTCTTCTGCAAGAGATGAAGAGTGGGACCATATTCAAGAAGAAGGTGCTATAATACATTGGCTTACCCAACCAAAAGAGATAATAGGTGATGAACAGGGGTTTGTAAAGGGGCTTCGTTGTGTGAAGATGGAGCTTGGAGAACCGGATGATTCTGGAAGGCCTAAGCCTATTGAGATACCAAACTCTGACTTTGTTATAGACTGTGATGCAGTGGTACTGGCTATAGGGCAAAAGCCAAATCCGATAGCTTTTGAAGAGTTAAATTTAAAAACCACAAAGTGGGGTACGTTGGAAGTGGATGAACACTATATGTGCTCAGTAGAGGGTATATTTGCGTCTGGAGATGTGGTAAATGGTGGTGATACGGTAGTAAGAGCTTTAAAAGAAGGTAAAGAAGCTGCAAAACATATTTACGATTATCTTATCAATAAATCTAGGAGGTCTTAAGCATGTCAAAGAAGAAAATCGTTATAGGAATAGTAGCCTTAGGGGCTGTCTTTTTGCTTTTTAGAGCTTGTGGTTCTTCACCTCAAGGTATTTCAAGAGATTTAGTGTCGGATTTTGTTTCAAATCTAAAAGACCATCACCCTATGAAGGCTATAAGAAAACTTGATCCAAGCCTTAGAGAGAATTTAGAATCTCAAGTGAAACTTCCGTTGGCGTTGGTGGAGATGAAGCCTTACGAAGCTTTAGGGGCAACCTTAGAGGGGCAGATGTCTTTTGTAAAATCTTGGAAAATTAAAAATGTATCAAAAATATCTGACTCAGAGGTAAAGGTTACCTTGGAAACTAAGGACAATGAACGTATGGAGCGTGATATAACCTTTACGGTATCAAAAGAAGACGGCTCTTGGAAGATAACTGCTATAAACTTTTGACAGTTATTGAAAGTACTTATCTGGCAAACGGCTTATTTAGGGGATGTGGTTTTAGCCACATCCCTTTTGCAAAATACCTTAGAAATATTTGGTGATTACAACGTTGGTTTTGTAGGAAGACCGTTTATAAAGGATGTTTTGCAAGGCTACAATATAAATTTTCATCCTTACGAAAAGACTTGGAAAGAATCTTTTAGTATTATAAAAGCCATAAAACATTACGACGTAGTTTTGTCTTTGCATGTGTCTTTGAGAAGTGCTCTTATTTTATATATGTCTGGTATTAAAAGGCGTATAGGTTTTGATAGGTCGGAAGGGAAGCTTCTTTATACAGACTTAGTAAGCTATCAAGAGAAGGGCATCCATGAAATACAAAGAAATATAAAGCTTTTAGAGCTTTTAACATCAAAAAAGCTAACACCAAAACCCCCAAAACTCTACGTAGAAGATGAGGTACTTTGGCTTGTAAAAAGCAAGTTTGATTTGCCATCATCTTTTGTAGTTATTGCCCCAAAATCTAATTTTTTTCTAAAAACATGGAAACAAGAGTATTTTTTGGAGCTTGCAAAAGCCCTTGATAGGCCCATAGTAATATTGTCTGATACTCGTTTAGAAGTTTTTGACGATATAAAGCATGTGAAAAACCTTTCTGGGCTTACCTCTTTAAAAGAGTTTATAGCTATCATAAGTTTATCGGATTTTGTGATTGCAAACGACTCGTCTTCTATCCATATAGCAAACGCCTTCGGTAAAAGGGCTATATCTATATACTGCGCCACTTCATCCTCTTATGGATTTTATCCTATCTTAGGGGATTATCTTGAGCCAAAGCTTTCTTGTCATCCTTGTTCTATCAATCCTAAAAGCTGTAAAACAAATACCTTTGAGTGTTTGGACTTTATAAAACCAAAAGATGTTTTGAGCAAGATAAAAGACTTTTCATGATATATTCATCTCTGTATGGTATAATGGCTTATCAGTAATATAGGAGGTTTAACATGTATAAAAAGTTAGTTGTTAGTTTAGGAATTTTTGGTGCTTTACTAAGTAGTGCTTATGCTTCTAATTGTCCTTCAAAAACTGAGGTGCAAAATGTATTAAAAGAATTTAACCTTCCGTCTTCTATGAGCATAGTAGATATATCTCCTTCAAAAAGGCTTAAAGATTTTTGTGAAGTAGTGTTTAAGGTGTCTCCATTAAACGCCCAATATTTTTTTATAAGCAAAGATGCACGCTACATAATACAGGGCCAAGTTATAGATTTAAAGCATAAATCTTTGGTATCTCCTAATTTATCAAAATACGAGAAACTATCAAGCGATCAGCTTAAAGAGCTAGAAAACCATGTGGATTTTGTATACAATGGTAAAAACGCTAAAAACTTTGTATATTTTATAACAGACCCTCAATGTCCATTTTGTCATGAAGCCGAAAACCCTCTTAAAGAATGGGCTAAAAAGAATCATATAGCAATCAAAGTCATTTTGTATCCCGTGCAAACTCCAAACGGTTCTTTGCATCCTGGTTCTATAAGAAAATCCGCAGAGCTTTTGTGCGATAACAACTCTAGCTACAGCATGTTGGAATTTATGTACAGTGCTCCAGTACCAAAAAATCCTTGTAAAAAGGGTATAGAAAAAGTAAAGAGCAATATAGAATTTTTACAACGTTTAGGGGTAAACGGAACTCCTACTTTTGTGGGTCCTAAAGGCAAAGTAGAAACAGGTATTGCAAACTCAAAAGAAGCGATGCACAAAGAGTTTGACAATCTGATAAAATAATCTTTATGATTGCTTACTTTGTAATGGAATGTGGGGTAGAGCCATATATCCCCACTTATAGTGGTGGATTAGGAGTATTGGCAGGAGATACTCTACAAAGTCTTGCGGATCTTAAGATACCTTCAGTGGGTGTCACTATACTTTGGAGAAAGGGCTATACTTCTCAACACCTAACAGCTCACGGGGCCCAGACAGATTTTCCCCAAACATGGGACCCATCGAAATACCTAAAACCTTTGGATATAAAGGTTAAAATCCCAATAAATGGTCAAGATGTATATGTGACCGCTTGGAAATACGATATGATGGGAATAAGCGGTCATGTGGTACCTGTGCTATTTTTGGACACAAATCTAAAGGAAAATACACCCGAGGTAAGACAGATATTTGATAGGCTTTACCTTGCTCAAGGTAAAGATAGAATGCTTCAAGAGATAATATTTGGTATAGGTGGGTATGAACTTCTAAAGGCTTTGGGTTATAAAATAATGGTTTATCACATAAACGAAAGCCATTCTGCGTTTCTTACTATAGGGCTTTTAAAAGACCTACAAGACATAGAAAAGGTGAAAAATAGGGTGGTTTTTGTCACGCATACTCCTGTGGCTGCTGCTTTTGATAAGTTTCCTATAGAAGATGTTAAAACTTACTTGAAAGATTATATACAAGACGTAAACATGGACCCGCTTTTTGACCATGACCAAGAATTTAACCTTTCTTGGGTGTCTTTAAAAGCATCTAGGACTGTGGCGGCGGTTTCAAAGAAACATAAGTATGTATCTGAAAGTATCTTTGAAGGGCACAAATTAGAGTATGTAACAAACGGCATACATCATATAAGGTGGGTTTCTCCTCATCATAAAAAACTTTATACAGAGTTTGTAAGAGGTTGGGAAGAAGACCCGTCTTTGTTAAGACAAATAGTAAACTTGCCAGACCAAAAGTTTGTAGAAGCCCATCAAAAGGCCAAAGACGACCTTATAGACCTTGTAAATTCCCAGACTGATGCCTCCTTTTCAAGGGACTGGTTTACCATAGGTGTAGCAAGGCGTATTACCGCTTATAAAAGAAATCATATGATTTTGAAAGAATTGGATTGGCTCATAGATATAGCGAACGATTTTAACGGTCTTCAAATAGTGTTTTCTGGTAAAGCTCATCCTCTTGATGGAGAGGGTAAGGCAATTATAAAAGAGATATTTGATGCAAAAGACTATGCAAAATCTAAAACCAACAAGCTAAAGATAGCTTTTATAGAAAATTACGATATGAACAAGGCAAAAGTGATTGTATCAGGCGTTGATATATGGCTTAATACACCTCAAAGACCTTTAGAAGCGTCTGGTACCAGCGGTATGAAAGCCGCTTTAAACGGTGTTCCAAACTTTTCTGTATTAGATGGATGGTGGATAGAAGGATGTATGGAGAATGTAAACGGATGGTCTATAGGCAAGAAAACGTCTTGGGAAGACATAACTTTAGAACCAGAATGGGATAAGGATGAAATCCATGACCTTTACAACAAGCTTAGATATATAATACTGCCCACTTATTACAACAGCTTTGGTAAATATCTAAACGTAATGAAGATGTCTGTGGCAACCGTTGGTACATATTTTAATACAAATAGAATGGTTATGGAATATATTACAAAATTATACTTAAAGAATACCTTGGCGGAGTGAAAAATTATAAGTTTACTATATCTTTTTTAGGGACCAACTACAGCGGTTGGCAATATCAGCCAAATGTACCCACTGTCCAGAATGAGGTAGAAGAGAAACTTTATTATATAGTAAACAAGAAAAAACCAATAAAACAAAAGATAAGAGCCATAGGATGCTCAAGGACAGACAAAGGAGTACACGCTATAGAGTTTGTTTTTAACGTTAAGATGGATTACGATAAAGACTTAAGCTTTTTAAAAAGAGCTCTTAATAGCGCATTGCCAAAGGATATAAAAGTGCATGACATAGAAGAGGTACCGCTTGATTTTAACGCTCGTTTTGACGCTTTTAAAAAAACATATATATATAAGCTATTTTTTGGTGAAAAAAATTCACCATTTTTGCAAGATAGGGCTATGCTTGTTTATAAACCAACAGATTTAGAAAAATTGATAAGTGTAGCAAGTATGTTTTTAGGATATAAAGATTTCAGAGGATTTGCAAAAGAACCAGAAGACGACAACACGTTTTGCTTTGTGGAAAATATAAATTTTAAAATAGATTACCCTTTGGTGGAGATGTCTATTACTGCCAATAGATTTTTGAGATATATGGTAAGACGCATTGTGGGGACTATGCTCTCTTATGCTCAAGGCAATATATCTATAGATGATATAAGCGATTTTTTAAAAGCCAAAAAAATATCAAATCATACTGCAAAAGCACATGGATTATACTTAAAGAAGGTTTATTACGATGGAGATAGGTGATATAGTTTTAGATATGTATAGAATAGTAGGTATACTTGGAGAGGGTGAGTTTGGTAAAGTATACAAAGTAGAAGGGCTCAAAGGTAAATACAAGTGGAAGGAGTTTGCTCTTAAGATAGCAAAAGATGACTATGCTATAGAATACCTTTGGAAAGAAGTTCAGTCTTTGATACTTTTAAGACATCCAAACATCATATCTTTGATAAGCTATTTGTATAAGAAAGATGAAAAGAGATTATATGTTATATACGAGCTTATGGATACCGGTAACTTAAAAGAATACATATCTCATCAAAGTCTCAACAAAGAAAATGTTTTAAAAATTTTTACAGATATAACCAACGGCCTTGCTTTTTTACATCAGATGGGTTATATACACAGTGATATAAAACCGGACAACGTGTTTGGTAAAAAGATACTAAAAGGTCTTGTTTGGAAATTGGGAGATTTTGGGCTTTTAAAAACAAAAAAAGGACAATCTCTGATATCGATAAAGGGCACCATAGGTTATATAGCCCCTGAGATATTTAGAAACGAGATATACCCATCAAGCGATATATTTTCAATGGGAGCCTTGCTTCACTATATTCTTACAAAGAAAGATCCATTTGAGATAGAAAGCGATATACCAAAGCTAAAAAGAAACAAAAACTGCGATTACAAAATATCAGAAGATATACCGCAAAAGACCAGAGAATTTATAAAAATGCTTTTAGAGTGCGATTACAACAAAAGATTTCAAAACGCTATAGAACTAAGGGAGTATCTTAGAACCCACGAGATTTTATGAAGATAATTTATGAATGCGGACAAGTGATAGGAGAGAAAAACTATCAAAGCGATGAAATGTTTGTAAAAGACAATGTATTTGCAGTGGCAGATGGTATGGGAGATAAAAACTCTGGGAAGCTTGCTGCAAAGGTAGCAATACAAGTTTTAGAACAAAACTTAGAAGATTTGGACAAGGCTTTTATAAAAATAAATAAGGAAATAATAAATAGGCTCAGTAAGTATGCAGATGGATTTATATGTGGGACCACTCTTAGTGTGTTAAAATGCGACTTGGCTGTCTCTAAATACTACGTATACCATGTAGGGGATTCTAAAATATTTCTTATTCGCGATAAAAACCTAATACAGCTTACTAAAGACCAAAACAGTGTGGAAAATAAGAAAAAGTATGTAAAAGCCCTTGGTATAAATTGGAATATAGATGTTTATAAAAATGAAGGGAGTATAAAAAAAGAAGATATATTTTTTGTATCTACAGATGGTATATGCGATATAAAAGACATGCTGGAGGACATAGCCAACAAAGAACCAAAGGACATAAAGGATTATATCTTATCTTATCAAAGCCATTTGAAGGACAACCTATCTTTTATAGTGTTAAAAGTGTTTTAGTCTTTGATAAGTAGCAACGTTGCTAAGTATAAAGTTTTTAATACCGTCTTTTGTAAAATTAAACATCTCTCTCAACTCTTTTTGAGAAGCGTGTTCTACAAACTTATCAGGTATACCTATCCTATAAACATCAACTTTTATCATATTATTGTTGTAGAATTCTATCACCGATGCTCCAAAACCGCCTTTTAGAACGTTGTCTTCTATTGTGATAACCGTGTTAAACCTCTTTGCTATATCTAAAAGCATATGTTCATCTAATGGTTTTATAAACCTTGCGTTTATTATCTCTATATCTATACCATCTTCAGCCAATTCATAAGAAGCTTCCAAAGCCTCTTTGACTAGGTAACTGTGTGTAAGTATTGCAATATCCTTACCGGGTTTTACAATCTCCCATTTACCTATCTCTAAAAGCTTAGGTTCTCTTTTATCTTTGGATAGAATAGCTTCTCCTCTTGGATATCTAACGACAAAAGGTTTTCTTGAATGTATGCCGGTATATAAAAGGTCCAACAGCTCTAAGTCATCTTTTGGAGAAGATATGATGATATTTGGTATGCAGCTTAAAAAAGATATATCGAATACACCGTGATGTGTTGGCCCATCTTCTCCTACCAAACCAGCTCTATCCACTGCGAAAACAACATTTAGATTTTGAAGGGCTATATCGTGTATTATTTGGTCGTAGGCTCTTTGCATAAAAGTAGAGTAATAGGCCAAAACCGGTTTTAGTCCCCCTGCGGCAAGTCCAGCAGAAAACGTGGCGGCGTGTTGCTCTGCTATACCGACGTCAAAAAATCTGTCTGGATATTTTTTAGCAAAATCCACAAGACCAGAGCCTTCTTTCATAGCCGGTGTTATGGCTACTACTCTTTCATCAAGGTCTGCTATTTTAAGAAGTGCTTCTGAAAAGCATTGAGTCCAAGATTTACCACCAGACATTTTTGAAGCTTCACCGGACTCCTTCTTGTAAGGTGCCACCCCATGCCATTTTACCGGGTTTTCTTCTGCTGGTTCGTAACCTTTGCCTTTCTTGGTTACAATGTGTATTAATATAGGTCCATCCATAGATTTTGCGTTTCTTAACGTTGTTTCGAGGGCTTCTTCATTGTGACCATCTATTATACCTATGTAATTTAGACCAAGTTCTTCGAACAAAATACCAGGTGTGGCGAAACCCTTTACAAACTCTTCCGTGAGTTTTGCAAATCTTCTTGGCACAAACCCTGCTTTGTCTAAAATATTTTTTATTTTGTTTCTTGTATCTTGTATGTGTTTGCCAGTAATTAGTTTGTTTAGATACGTGGATATTGCACCTATATTTTTTGATATAGACATCTCGTTATCGTTTAAAATTATTATGAGTTTATTATGGCGAAGATGACCTATGTTGTTTAAAGCTTCGTAAACCATGCCAGCAGTCATAGCACCATCTCCTATGACAGCTACTACGTAGGAGTCATCTTTTAATAGGTCTTTTGCCACCCTAAAACCTTCTGCTGCTGATACGGAAGTGGAACTATGCCCTGCTCCAAAAGCATCGTATATACTTTCTTCTCTTCTTAAAAATCCAGATATCCCACCTTTTTTCCTTAGCGTGTGGAATACATTTTTTCTATCTGTTAATATCTTCCAAGGGTAAGCTTGATGGCCTATATCCCAAACCACAATATCTTTTGGTACATCAAAAACTCTTAAAAGAGCTATGGTGAGCTCTACAGTACCAAGACCAGGAGCTACGTGGCCCCCGTTTTTAGATGTTACATCTATGATAAGCTCTCTTACTTCTTTAGCTAAAATATCAAGCTCTTCTTTTGAAAGCTCTTTCAAATCCAATACGCTGTTTATGCGTTCTAATACACTCATTTATATTAATATATTATCTTGCTACAAAATCAAATATGATATCAAGCCCTAAGAATACTGTCAAAAGACAGAAAAATAATCCCGTAACAGCTATTGCTATACCTTTTATCCTGCCAGCTTCCTCTTGTTTTACCCAGAGATACATGAAAGTACCTATTATGTAAAGAGCTGTAAATATGGCAATCCATTTGTGCAAAAATACAAAAAGCCCTGGCGCTTTTACCATAACATAGGATATCCTTTGAGCACCAAAGCCAGTGAGCACAGCTAAAATTCCAAAAATTACCGATAACCCATGATTCGTAAGACCAAATAGCATTATAGACTTCTTTTTATAAAGCGTGAATACTAAAAGATAGGCAACAAAAGCCGTTAGAGCATAAACGCCGGTAAACATTGCAAAAAAGGCATGTAGCATAACTTATACCTCCGTAAGTATTAGAATATAATTATAAACCATAAACTAAATGAGGATTAAAAATCTTCTTATAAGAAGCTCAAAAATGCTTATATATCAAAAGACACATTGACATATAAAATAAATGTTATAATATATACCTATCCCATTTTTAAAGGAGGCACTTGTTATGTACTATGTAGCTAAAGTTATAAACGACGAATGCAGCAAATACAACTGTAAACAATGCACGCTTTTTTGCCCAGAGCCAAATACCCTCATGTACGATGACAACGAGCATCATGCTTACGTAATTACCAACAGATGCAAAGGTTGTGCACTTTGCGTATATGTATGCTCTGACATGCTAAAAAGAAACGCTATAAAGATGGTGATGGCAGAAGCTCACGAAGAAGTGGCATAAGCTTATGGAATTTTCAAAAGAACAGCTTGAATTTTTGTCAAACATATTTGAGCAAGACATTACCAACGATAATTTTGATGAGATACTAAAAGCCAAAAACTACAGGCTATACGAATGCAAAGGTTGCGGGAAGCTGATCCTCCATGATAATTACGAATTCTGGAACATAACCGAATGCTGTGATGATAACTCCAAAATAATGGATGATGGGACTTTGATGTGTGAGGTGTGCTACTCAAAATCCATTGAAAATATGATAAGTTGGTTAAATAGAAGACCAGAATGGGCAAAAGAGGTAAAGTTTGATATAAAAAGGAGGGAATGATGGCGAAAGTAGCGGTTTTACTAGCTCCTGGTTTTGAAGAAATAGAGGCCATAGCTCCTATAGACATCCTAAGAAGAGGCGGGGTAGAAGTATTAATAGTAGGCGTTAAAGACAAAGTTATATCAAGTGCTAGAAATGTCAAGATTGAAACAGATATTACGATAGATGAGTTAAAAGATGTAGATAGTTTAGATATGGTTGTAATACCAGGTGGTATGACAGGCGTCGAAAACCTCAAAAAGAGCCAAGAGGTAAAAAATCTTATAGAACAGATGAACCAAAAGAAAAAATATGTAAGCGCTATATGTGCAGGTCCTCTTGTATTGAAAGAAGCCGGTGTTGTGGCAAATAGACAAATAACCTCTCACCCTTCTGTAAAGCTTGAATTTAGTGAATCTTTATATAAAGAAGAACCTGTAGTAGAGGATGAAAATATAACGAGCAGCAGAGGACCAGCTACAGCTATGTTATTTGGTTTTAGGCTTTTAGAAAAATTAACTTCGAAGGAAAAGGCAAAAGAAGTGGCCAAAGCGATGCTTTTTGACTATTGATATGGATTTTAAAAGCATAGAAAAAAAGTGGCAAGAACGCTGGGAAAAAGAATCTAAAACCCAAGAACCCATAAACAAATTTTACGTGCTTGAGATGTTTCCTTATCCTTCTGGCAAAATACACATGGGGCATGTCAGAAACTACACCATAGGAGATGCTATAGCCCGCCTTAAAAGAATGGAAGGTTACAGCGTGCTTCATCCAATGGGGTGGGATGCTTTTGGGCTTCCAGCGGAGAATGCCGCCATCAAAAACAACCTAAGACCAGATATTTGGACTTATTCAAATATAGATTACATGAGATCTCAGCTAAAATCTCTTGGGTTTTCTTACGATTGGGACAGGGAGATAGCCACCTGTGATCCTAGTTATTACAAGTGGAACCAGTGGATTTTTTTAAAAATGTACGAGAAAGGCGTTGTTTATAGAAAAACTGCCACTGTAAACTGGTGTCCAGTGGACGAGACAGTCCTTGCCAACGAGCAAGTTATAGATGGTAAGTGTTGGAGATGTGGGACTCTTATAGTCCAAAAAGAAATCCCTTCTTGGTATATAAAAGTTACAGATTATGCCGAAAGGCTTTTGGAAGATTTGAAGCTTTTAGAAGGAAAATGGCCTCAAAAGGTTATAACCCAGCAAAAAAACTGGATAGGAAAAAGCGAAGGAGCGTTGGTAAAGTTTCCCCTTGAAAGAAAGGTAAAAGATTTTGAGTATTTAGAAATCTTTACTACTAGAATAGACACTATATATGGTGTAAGCTTTATGGCGATAGCCCCAGAACATCCTCTGGCAAAAGAACTATCTCATGAAAACCAAGCATTAAAAGCTTTCTTAGAAAAAATGTCTCACATATCTACCAAAGAAAGAGGCACCACTTCAACAAAAGAAGGTGTCTTCACTGGTCTATACGCAATAAATCCAGTCAACGGTAAAAAGATACCTATCTATGTGGCAAACTATATATTGATGGAATATGGAACAGGTGCTATAATGGCGGTGCCTGCTCACGATCAAAGGGATTTTGATTTTGCCAAAGCCTACAACTTGGATATTATACCTGTTATACAACCTCAAAATGATCACGATTTTAATGAAAAAGCCTACGAAGAAAAAGGAATACTTATAAACTCTGATATATTCAACGGTCTTCATTCTGATGAGGCCAAAGAAAAGATTTTAGAGTTTTTAAAAGCCAAAAACTTAGCCAACAAAAAAATCTCTTACAAGATAAAAGACTGGAACGTTTCAAGACAGCGTTACTGGGGTACTCCTATACCTATGATACACTGCGAAAACTGCGGCATCGTACCAGTGCCTTACGAAGATTTGCCGGTGCTTCTTCCAAAGGATGTAACCTTTACAGGTCACGGAAACCCTTTAGAACACTCAGAGAGTTTTGTAAATACCACATGCCCAAAATGCGGTGCAAAGGCAAGAAGAGAAACAGATACCATGGATACGTTTTTTGACTCCTCGTGGTACTTTATAAGGTTTACAGACCCCAAAAACGACAAACTACCTTTTGATAAAGCCATAGCCAACAAATGGATGAATGTTGATATATACATAGGTGGCATAGAACACGCCGTGCTTCATCTTCTTTATTCTAGGTTTTTTGAAAAGTTTTTATACGATATAGGTCTTATAGACCATATAGAACCCTTTGACAAGCTTATTACCCAAGGTATGGTCTTAAAAAAATGGGTAAGCGTAGGAAAGCTCTTAGAATATCTTAGGCTTACCGAAGAAGATGATATAGAGCTTTTAATTGAAAGATTAGACAAAATAATCTAACTATAAAATATATATAAACATTAGAATATTGACATACCTTATAAAGCTAAAATGAAATCTTAATGAAAAATTAACAATTCACAAATATAATATGTCTATCAATTAACTAAGGAGGTTTGTATGAAAAAGAAGCTACTATTAGCACTCTCTGTCTTTGGTATGGCTATGATACCAACCCATAGCGCCAACGCTATTATTTTAAAAGCCAACGACAACGAATTTGCAAACGTGGGTCTTAAGCTTGCTATCTGGGCTCAAGACAACGGCAAAGTCACCACCAACGACCACAGTGGTGTAAACTTCTCTGTAGAAAACGCAAGACTCTACTTCTCAGGGCAAATAAACCCCATCGTCCAATTTGGGGCAAACATAGATTTTGCCGACAATACGGCTTTGGCTCCAGATGGTTCTGCAAGAGCTCACGGCGGTATGCCAAGTACCCTTATAAAAGATGCTTTTATAAACTTTAAATTTATGCCCCAAGCCCAACTTATGGCAGGGCTGTTTTTAGACCCTTGGTCAAGGGTAGCTCTTGGAGACCTGTACTCTTTTATAGTACCCCTCGAAAACTACAACCCAGGTATATCTGAGATAAATGTAGATGGTGGTAAACTTTTAGGTGGTATAAAACCTTTTATAAACCCTCTTGTTCCATTTACACTTGGTTCTGATGTAGGTAATTCATTCCGGGATGCAGGTATAGCCCTTTGGGGTGATATAGGAAAAGATGCCATGATAAAGTATTACCTCATGGCTGGTAACGGTAAGTACGATTATGAAGCTGGTCTAAATGGTAACAACAATCTAAAATACGGATTTAGGATAGAGTTTACACCTACAATGCTTGGTTACAAAGGCACACCTGGTTACGTAGATGAAGATACGTTCTTAGGCAAACAAAACACACTAACGTTTGCTTTTGCCTATCAACAACAAAAGATAGAATGTGGCACATATGCTTTGACAGGTGCTACTAACTATTGTCCTCCAGCATTTGGTGGCTATAAGGGTTCTACTTCTACCACAGGAAAAGCTTATACATTCGATGTATTGTGGGAACAAAAGTTTGGTGATTTTGTGCCAAACTTCCAAGCGGCATGGCTTGACCAAAAAGATTTAGGTTATGCAACAGCAGGTACTACGGTAGCTCAACCGGAAGCCCAAGGATACTATCTTCAAACACAACTTTTATACGATAGATACGTAGGCATAGGTAAGCCAGCCCTTGTGTTAAGATATGAAAACGATGAAAACAAAAACTATTATACCGTAACCAACAATGGTGTTACAAGCTTTGTAACAGCTAAGGTAGCTATGACAGATATATTCTTTAACTACTATATAGATG